>Ga0209510_1000084_pt1 | contig 142317 bp, 126 predicted proteins | sample BiotimSIPDNA_FD_185749 | JGI IMG/M metagenome (GOLD analysis project Ga0209510, IMG submission 185749) | Anaerobic biogas reactor microbial communites from Washington, USA - Biogas_R1 time_0 SIP DNA (SPAdes) (version 2) | ecosystem: Engineered > Bioreactor > Anaerobic > Unclassified | place...
ACCCGGCAGTTAAGCCGTCTCGGGCCGATGGTAGTATGTGGGCAACTGCATGCGAGAGTAGGTATCGCCCAGATGTTATTCAATTGGAGAGTCAAAAGACTCTCCTTTTGTTTTTGCGCGTGACTTCAGCAACAGTTCTGCTATCTCGAGATCCTGGGGGCCGGTGATTTTCATATTTCTGGTGAGAGAGTCCAGCGTGACGATCTTGCATCCGTTGTTCAGCAGCAGCCTCGCATCGTCCGTGGAAGAGGTCAGGTTTTCATCTATGGCTTTGCGGTGAGCCGCAAAGATATCTTCGTATCTGAAGGTCTGCGGCGTTTCGGCGGCCCTGAGGTTTGCACGGTCGGGGATCCCCACCACCGATCCATGGTCGGTGATGTATACCGTATCGCTCAACGGTTCTACGACTACCACGCCAAGGCCCTTTTCGACCGTTTTGAGCAAATCTGGGATCTGGAAGGCCGAGAAAAGCGGTCTTGCCGCGTCGTGAATCAAAACGGTGTCGAACCCCTCGTATTCGATCGAACAAAGTCCCCTGTAAACGGATTCCTGCCTCGTCTCTCCCCCGGGGACGATGCCCACCGAATCTATACCGTATTTGTCAAGTATTCTCCCGGCAGCTTCCATCCAGTCTGGATGCATGACGAGAACGACTCCATCTATTAAATCAGATCCGTGAAATATCTCCACGGATCTGACGAATATCTCTCTATGTTGAAGCAACATGAACTGCTTGGGGATGGATGCCTTCATCCTGTCTCCCCGGCCGCCTGCAACGACAATCGCCACGGTTTTCATTTCAGAAGATGCACGACCAATCCACTGCGCAGTTTCGGTTCGAACCAGGTGGATTTCGGAGGCATTATCTTCCCGCTGTCGGCGACAGCCAGCAATTCCTCCATCGAGGTCGGGAACATCGAAAAAGCGACGGCCCAGCCGTTGGTTATTCTGTTCTCCAGAGCCTTCAAACCTCTTATACCTCCTACGAAGTCTATTCTCGGGTCCTTTCTGGGATTGTCGATTCCCAGTACAGGTCCCAGGAGGTTTCTCTGAAGGATATCCACGTCCAGACTTCCAACCGGGTCGTCCTCATCGAAAGTTCCGCTCCTGGCGGTCAGAACGTACCACTTTCCGTACAGGCACATACCGAATTCATGTCTCTTTACAGGTTTGTATGGGCTCTCTGGGGCATGGGATATGTCGAAAGCGGCCCCCACCCTATCCATGAATTCTTCCGGGGAGATTCCCCCGAGGTCTTTGACCACCCTGTTGTAGTCCATTATCCTGAGGTAAGAGTGTGGAAAGGCGACGGCCATGAAGTAATTGTATTCTTCCTTGCCTGTGTGGTCTGGATTTTGAGCTTTCATCAGCTCCCTGACCCTCGAAGAGGAAGCGGCTCTGTGGTGACCGTCGGCGATGTACATGTTTTCTATCTCCCCGAGCGATTGCCTCAACTCCTCGACTCTCTTATCGTCTTTGACTGCGTAGAGCCTGTGTTCCACATCGTTTTCGTCGATGACTCTCATAGAGAGTTCCAGCTCTTTCACGTATCTAGAAAGGATCTCTTCGAGTTTTTCACTGGACCTGAAGGTCAAAAATACCAGTCCGGTGTTGGCTCCAACGGTGTGGATATGTTTTACCCTGTCCTCTTCTTTGTCCTGCCTGGTGAGCTCGTGCTTTTTTATTCTCTCCCTTTGATACTCATCGACGCTGGCGCAGCCTACGATTCCTATCTGGACATGATCTTTCATCTTCTGCCAGTATATATAGTAGGCAGGTCTCTCTTCCTGTACCAGAATAGCATCGGAAAGAAGTTTTTCGAAATTTCCCTTCGCTTTCAAATAAACGCTCTCGTCGTAATGGTCGGTCTCTTCGGGAAGATCGATCTCCGATCTAATAACGTGCACGAAACTTTCCGGGTTTCTACCTATCTCTCTTGCCTCTTCGAACGAAATGACATCGTACGGCGGACAGTTGACCTTCTGCTCCAATCCCGCAGCCGGTCTAACAGCCCTGAAAGGTCTGAAATCAGACAAAGCCAATCACTCCTTTACCAGTTCTCGAAAGTATTTTTTCTGAAGAAGAAAGATCTCTTCGTCTTCGGTGTCGTACCCCTCATGGTCGTAGCCAAGGACGTGAAGGACTCCATGGATCGTAATGTAGAGGAGTTCCTCTTCGAAGGAGTTTCCGAATTCTTGAGATTGTTCGGCTATTCTCTCCAGCGAAATGACTATATCACCTATCGGCTCTTCTTCCAAACCGTATCCGAAGGAAAGAATGTCCGTTGGTTCTTCTTTGTTTCTGAATTGCTTGTTTATACTCGCTATTTCTGCGTCATCTGTAAGAAGGATGTTCAGACTTCCGATTTCGGTTTCGCCGAGTTCTTTCTCAATTACTTTCCTGGCTATGTTACTCACTTTTTTCGCGTCTATCGTCCTTTCCATCTTGTTTTGGACTATTATCTCCATTTGCCATCACCACTTTTTCTATCGTCTCTTTCGGATATTCAATTCTTGGCTGATTCATGCTCATCAGGACCCTCGTGAAGGCTTCGATTATCTTCTCGAGATCGTCGAGGTCCAGCCCCGTCTGATCGAGCTGTCTTTCGTTGTAAATGCCGTTGACCACTTCTTCTATCAGTTCCTGGGTCTTTGCGGGTGTAGGCTTTTTCAGGCTCTTGTAGGCAGCTTCAACCGAGTCGGCAAGCATTATGATGCCCGATTCCTTGAACCGGGGTTTCGGTCCGGGGTACTGGAAGTCTTCCTGGTGTTCTTCCTGACCACCGGTTTTGGCCTTGTGGAAGAAGAACTTCTTTATTCTGGTTCCGTGGTGTTCCTTCACGACATCTTCTATCAACAGAGGAAGACGGTATTTATGGGCCAGCTCGACGCCTTGCTTCACATGTTCGTTGATGACCAGGTTCGACATCGAAGGTGTGATATTGTCGTGCGGGTTTATCCCATCCTGCTGGTTCTCTACGAAGTACTGGGGTCTCTTGGATTTTCCGGCGTCGTGGAAGTACGCAGCCACTCTGGCAAGTATAGGGTTGGCTCCGATCTTTTCGGCGGCCGCTTCGGATAGATTTGCCAGAGAAATACTGTGGTAGTACGTACCCGGCGCATATATCGACAGATTTTTCAACAGCGGATGAGACAAATTCCCCAGCTCCAGCATCCCCGTATCCGAATAGATTCTGCTCACATATTCTATGTAAGGCACTATGCCTATAACTATCACCGAAGAGAGGATTGGGTTTGCGAAGGCAACTGTAAGATCCAGAGCGCTGATCGGTTCTCCCTGGAGAGTCATTCTTACGAGATTCACGGCCGTGAAGATCAGACTGACCTCGAAGCCGGCCCTGGCAATCTCTATTCTCCTTTCGATATGCCTTGTTGTCAGTGCCGTTGAGAGAACGACGACAGACAGGAGTATGAAAGTCTCAAACGAGTTGTCGATATTGGCGGAGGCCAGAAATGACATGAAGAGACCGCTTCCTATTCCTTCCTGATAACCTATCAATATGGTCACCATCGAGACGCTCAGGAAGATGGGCGTCATCTCCGGCAGGAGCTTCGCATCGGCCAGCGAAGGCAGAAAAGAGTTTATGAACACACCGAAAGCAACCACACAGAAAAATGTCAATCTGTATGCCCTGTGTAGATGGAAGTATCTGTTATTTTTAACGGTTCTTTCGGCGAATATATACCACAAAATCGCAGAACCGATGAAATAGAGAAAGGGCTTCGACGGGAAGGAAAGAAAGGGAGCCCGGTTTAAAAGAGCAAGAAAAATCGGATAGATTATGAAATTGGTGAGATCCTTTATGTTGAAGAGTCTCTCAAAGGGAAATTGGATTTTCTTTTTCTCTTTATTCTTTTGCCTGCTTGTCTCTTTCATAGGTGTCGTAGGCCTTTATTATCTCCTTAACCAGAGGATTCCTTACCACGTCCTGATCGGTGAGATAGGAAAAACCTATCGATTCTATACCTCCAAGAACTTTCTGGATTACCACGAGACCCGAATTGGTGTCGCGTGGAAGATCTATCTGCGTTATGTCTCCTGTAACAACGACTCTGGAGTTGAATCCGATCCTGGTCAAGAACATCTTCATTTGCTGATAAGTGGTGTTCTGCGCTTCATCGAGGATTATGAAGGAGTTGTTCAACGTTCTTCCTCTCATGTAGGCGAGCGGAACGACCTCAACTATCGAATTTTCTCTGTAGTAACCGAGCTTCTCGGTGGGAATCATCTCCATGAGCGCATCGTACAGAGGTCTCAGGTAAGGATCCACTTTATCCAGCAGGGTTCCCGGAAGGTATCCCAGCTTCTCACCAGCCTCCACGGCCGGTCTGGTGAGAATAATTCTCTGAACCTTTCCGGCTTTCAAGAAATCCACCGCCATCGCAACCGCCAGATAGGTCTTTCCTGTGCCGGCCGGACCGATCGAGAAGACCATTTCCTTTTCTTTCATGGTTTCCAGGTATTCTTTCTGGCCGAGAGTCTTAGGCCTTATTCGATTTGAAAGCAGGGATGTTTCTCTTACTTCGCTGTAAACGCCCTTGAATTCCTCATCTTTTTCATCGTGTTGCAGGTGCTGATCGACTATGTATTCGAACTCGCGCCATTCCACAAAATGTCCGTCCTTGGTCATCTGGAGCAGCTCATCAACTATGTTCTTCGCAACTTCTATACCGTTTCCATCCTCGCCCTTTATCCAGATCTCGTTTCCGATGATCGATATCTTCACGTTCAGTTTCTTCTGAATGAACTTCGCCTTCCGGTCGTATTCTCCGAACAGCTCGGCTACTTCTATCTCCTGTGGAAGATTGAGTTTTCTGACAGCCAAAAAAACACCTCCTACTCCTGAGATTATACATTAATTATCTACGGCGAGGGATTTTGCGCGAACCGCGCAACCATAAGGCCGATGAATGGGGCTTCAGGCCTATTGAGCTTCCAGCTCCGACAGAAGATCTCTTATTCTCCTCGGTGTGAGTCCAAATTCGCCGGCCAGTGCATTTATATCGTTATCGAGAACTCCGGCCCTCTGGATGAGTATCTCTCTGGATACACCTTTGTAGATTTCCTGAAGAAAGTCTTTGTAAGTAGTCCCTTTTACGACTCTGGCTACGAGAGCTTCTTCAGCGAGTATCTTTATATTCTTTGAAATCGATGAATCGACAGTTGCCTGTACAACATCGTTCAGAGCAAGATACTCCTCGACCATGTTCAACAATTCGCGGATGTTACCCGGGTAGTTGTACGAGAGGAACCTTTCCTTCAATTCTCTAGGGATGTTTTCAAACCTTACAAGGTATCCCTTTCTCTCAAGAACGCTGTCGAAAATCAGCGGGATATCCATCTTTCTCTCTCTGAGAGGAGGGAGATCTATCTTTACCGCTGAAAGTCTATACCTTAGATCGTTTCTCATCGCCGAGTCTTCGGTTCTGTTTGTGGCGGTGATAAATCTCACGTCAACTTTGGTCGGTTTTGTGGCTCCAATCTTGAAAAATTCCCTGTTTTCGGTGATGGCCAAAATCTTTGCCTGAAGATTCAGGGGCATGTCACCTATTTCATCGAGAAAGAGCGTTCCGTTGTCGGCTTGCTCTATGAGACCTATCTTTTCGCCGGTGGCACCCGTGAAGGCACCCTTTTTGTAACCGAACAGCTCGCTCTCGAGCAGTGTTTCAGGGATCGCGGCGCAGTTTATGGAGTAGAAGGGTTTGTTGCCCCGCGGAGACAATCTGGCGATAGTTTCGGCCAGAAGATTCTTTCCCGAGCCGGTCTCTCCGAGTATCATGATAGAACCATCGTAAAACATGGAAAGCACGATCATCCGCTTCATCTGAATTACCCTGTCGCTGTTGCCGATTATCTTTTCAAGGCTCCTGTCTATACTGTCTATTATCTCTTGAACTATCTGTCTAGGGCTTTTGTAGCTTCCTACAACTCGATAATATCCTTTGAATTCCTGCGTCTCTTCTGAGTAACCCCTGATTATGAACGCCCTTATGGGGTTGTTGTTTATAAGTATTATGTTGGTGAATGCAAAGATCCAGTCATCGAGGATATCTTTGCTGTAGTTTCCACCATCTATGAAAAGAATCGTCGGAGTCTCCTTTCCCAGGTTCACCAGGAAATCGAAATCTACATCGAAGAGACTCTGGAAATGTTCTTCACAGGGTAGAGACTCAAGGTTCTCTCCAATGGCTATCTTTCTGTACAGCAAGATACCACCTCCAGCGGTTTAAAAACCGTTCTTAGCGATTATACAACTACGCAGTCAATTCTGGGGCAATTTCACACACTACCCCGGAGTTAACCAAAATACTGGCACGAATTTGCATAAATACAATTGTGGAGAATTCCACCCCTTATCTCTCAAACATAGCGGTTGTCCAAAGGACAACCGCACTTTTCTTATAATTCAGCTTTCAATGTTTTGGGTTTACAATAGTTATCGAAAGGGGATTAGATGGGCTCGATGAATGAATTGGACACTGAGAAACTGCACAAGAAGACCAGAAGACTATCTTTCATGGATACGTTCTTCTACAACGGCTTTTTCATAATCACCCAGGGCTTCATTCTGACAGGTCTAGCCCTCGAATACAGAGCAGACGAGCTTGTTATATCCGTTATTGGAGTTCTGCCGGTTCTTTCCCAGCTCGTCCAACTGCTGGTACCTTTCATCATGAACAGAACCGGCACAAGAAAGAGAGCTTTGCTCAGCACGGCGCTTATATCGAGAATCACAGTGGCTCTTATATCCATCACGCTGGCGACGGGCATGGTGCATCAGTCGATATTGCTGATACTCCTATCGGTTATCGCTATCTGCAACAGCTTCGCTTCGAATTTCTGGGTATCGATAATGAAAGATATAGTTCCGGCGAATATCAGCGGGAGGTTTTACAGCAGGAGAAATCTCTTGAGTTCTTTCACGGCCATGTCGATGACTTTCATCTACTCCTCTATTCTGGACAATGTTCCAGGACGTAAGGGATTCATCATTGTATCGATTATAGCGGCCGGATTCGCGCTTATCGATTTTCTGGTACTGGCTCTCCATCACGTACCGCCGCGACAGGAGCCTTCTTACAGCGTCGGTGTTTTCTTGAGGCCGTTGAAGGATCTTCAGTTCAGGAAATTCATTTCCTTTTCTTTCGTATGGAACTTCGCCCTGGCCATATCCAGCCCCTTCTTTTCCTATCACCAGATCATAAACCTTAAACTGGACTACTCTTTCATGAGCATCATGACTATCGTGAACAGTCTGTCGCTCATGGTCTTCTACTTGCTGTGGGGTAAAATAACCGATGAAATAGGCGGTTTCGATGTCGTACACTTCACTCTGGGAATAACGATCTTTTTGCCCCTGACATGGGTTTTTACCAATCCCGGAACGACTTTTTTGATTCCCATCAACCAGGTGGTGAGCGGTTTTGCCTGGAGCGGTGTGAATCTCACTCTCTTCACGACGATGATGGCGCTTTTTCCGGGCGAGCGTGCAGAGGCGTACTTCGCGGTTCTCTCTTTCGCCAACGGTCTCGGCGCTCTATTGGGATCGCTTCTGGGTGGGGTGCTAGCAACTTTAATGAAGAACATAAAACTCGATCTCTTCGGATTCCCTTTCTACGGAATTCAACTGCTGTTCGTTCTCTCTTCGCTCTTCCGTTTTCTGGCATGGACTCTTCTGAAAAGAATCAGAGTTGGCAAAAAGAGTTCCATACCGAGGATAATCTACAATATCACCGCAGCCAGCGCCAACAGGTCTGTGGCGAGGATATCTGAATTTCCCTCGATTTATGCGGCAATAAAGGGTAAAGTTGCGAAGAAGATAGCCAGAGGCGACTAAAACCGTCCAGTATGTTTTCGAGCGGCACCATAAGATATAATCGTTATCGAGAGGGGGAAAAGCATGGACTACAATCAGAGATTTCAGAAATGGCTGGAAAGTAGGTATATCGATGATGAGACGAGAAACGAGCTCCTGTCGATAAAAAATTCTCCCGAAGAAATTAAAGACAGGTTCTATACGCAATTGCAATTCGGGACAGCCGGCTTGAGGGGTAAGATCGGCGCGGGTGACAACCGGATGAACAGATACAACATAGCCCGTGTCACACAGGGACTGGCCAATTACATAGCATCTTACGGTGAATCGGCACAAAAGAGAGGTGTTGTAATAGCCTATGACGTCAGACACCACTCGCGTGAATTCGCCGAAGCCGCGGCCTCGGTGCTCTGTGCAAACGGTATAAAGGTCTTTCTCTTCGACGATATACGGCCCACTCCTGAACTCTCATTCGCCGTAATTCATCTTTCAACGATGTCTGGAATCATGATAACGGCCAGCCACAATCCCAAAGAGTACAACGGATACAAGCTCTACTGGCAAGACGGGGCCCAGGTACTACCGGAGATAGCCGATGGAGTTTACAGAGAAATCGAGAAAGTCGCTCTTTTCTCCGGTGTTCGTTATGTCTCCCTCGAAAAGGCAAAGTCGGAGGGATTTCTTGTATATACTGGAAAAGAGATAGACGATCTGTACATAAGCAAGGTGAAATCACTCTCCTTGAGAGATTCACCCGAAGAACTCGATAAAGACATAAGAATAGTCTTCACCCCGCTTAATGGAACGGGAAACGGACCGATACGGAGAGTGCTCGAAGAGAGGGGCTTCAAGAAGGTTTTCGTGGTTCCCGAGCAGGAAAACCCCGATCCCGACTTCACAACTGTCGGTTATCCGAATCCCGAGGACGTCAAGGCCTTCAAGCTCGCCGTGGAGATGGGTGAGAAGGTAGAAGCCGATGTTCTGCTCGCCGCCGATCCCGACGCCGATCGTCTGGCCGTTATGGTAAGACACTCGAGCGGATACGTTTCTCTTAACGGTAACCAGACAGGCGCTTTGCTGGTAAACTACATTCTTCTGTCTATGGAAGAGAAAGGGGTCTTGCCGGAAAAAGGGTTCATCGTAAAGTCGATAGTCACCGGAGATCTAGCGAAAACTATCGCGGAAAATTACGGGGTGAGTACCTATGAAACGTTAACCGGCTTCAAAAACATCTGCGGAAAGGCGCTGGAGATAGAAAAAAGTCGGGAGGGGAATTTCATTTTCGGTTACGAAGAGAGTATAGGTTACGTGACCGGGATTTTCGTCAGAGACAAGGACGCCGTTTCCTCTTCAATGTTGTTCTGCGAAATGGCGGCTTATTTTTTAAGACGGGGACTTTCGATTTATGAAGTTCTTGAGGGGCTGTTCGAAAGGTATGGATTTTTCGCGGAAAAGCAGATCTCGCTGGTTCTTGAAGGCGTACACGGCCAGAAGAGGATAGAAAGAATGATGAAAGAATACAGGAAGGATTATCCTCTAAGCCTTGACGAAGTCGACCTGGTTTCGTACATCGATTATCTCGAAGGGATAGAAACGCTTTTGAGAGGCGGTGGGAAAAGGTCTATAGATATCCCGCGCTCGGATGTCGTGAAATATCTCTTCAGTGATGGATCATGGTACGCCGTAAGGCCATCCGGTACCGAGCCGAAGCTGAAGTTGTACATATACTCTAGAGGAAAGACCAGAGAAGCGACGGAAAGAAGAATCGAGGTATTCGAACGTGAGATAATGAGCAGGCTCAACGGGATAAAGTGACTCTCTCGCTGTGAAGTCTGGTTCTATAAATCAAATAAGGAAACGGAGGGTGTCCTTTGAAGAGTATATCCAGGAACGTACTGTTTTACTTCATAGCGCTCTGGATATTTATCTACATACTCAGCACCACGATCGCGGGAGTCTTTCCTCCCGAAGTTCCTGGCTATTTCCGGATAGGTCCATGGATCAATCCGGCCTGGATTCTCGTTATTCTTACCCAGTTCATCTTTGCCAGAACCCTTGATAAAAGAGAGTTCGACAGGTTCTATCTCCTCTCTCTGTACGTGAGCGGTGCATTGTGGATACTTTTTTCAACCTTTGGCGTGGAGTCGGTATCACTGGTGCTTGCCATAGCGTTCCTCTTTCTCTCGTGGCAGGTCTACAGAGTTTTCCGACCGGTCTATGGAAAGCTCTCAAGGCAGTTCAGAGATATGTCGATCGGAAGTTTGCTTTTCTCGTGGAGCATTATTGTACTTCTTTCCAGTCTGGCGATGTTCTGGAGATCCGAACTTACAGCCGTATTCTTTCTTTTCTCGATGGTTCTGATCTCCTCGATCCTGGCCCACACCAGAGCCGATCCGATCAACAGTCTGGTCTTTTCCTGCTTCGCCTTCTCCACGGGAATAGAAAATCTTTCGCAATCCTACCACGTCGCGGTGGCCGGCATCTCGTCTGGAACTATTTTCCTCATGATCTTCCTGTTCGCCGTTATGATAGCCAGGGAAGATCCTGCCAAGAGGGTCTTTGCGGCCGTAAACCCTCCCAGAGAGGAAGAGATCAAGCTAAAGATAAATCGCTAACCCATCAGATGGACATATGCCCTCTGATAACGGTCACGGCATTTCCGATTATGGATATCCTGTTACCATCGAGAAGCTCCAGCCTTACTTCACCACCCCTTTGCGAAGCCTGGTAAGCCCGGAGTTTATCTTTGCCGAGTCTCTCCGACCAGAAAGGGCCGAGGACTGTGTGCGCCGAGCCCGTCACGGGATCTTCGTTTATTCCCACCCAGGGAGCGAAATATCTGGAGAAGAAATCGAATTCTCCGCCGCCTTTGCAGGTGACTATCAAGCCCCTTGCTGGAACACCGACCGACAGTTTCTCCAGCATGGAGAAATCCGGATTCAGTCTCTCCAACTTTTCGCGACCGGCTATCTCGAAGAGGAGTTTTCCGGTGACGGTTGCATAATACGTTGTCCCGTCGCAACCGACGGCCTCTCCCACCGGTCCGTCACAATCGATTCTGAGAGGAAGCTCGGACGGAAAGTCCATCTTCAGATCGTCTCCGAAGCGAGACACTTTCAACTGCCCGCTCAAAGTCTCGTAATATATGTCTCCATCGACACCGAGCTCGGTGAAATAGACCCATGATGTTGCCAGGGTTGCATGTCCGCACATCGGGACCTCCGTTGCCGGGGTGAACCATCGCAATTTGTAGTGATTATCATCGGTCGTCCTCACCGGGAAGGCCGTCTCGGAGAGATTCATCTCTCTGGCAATTTTGATGCAGGTTTCGTAGTCGTGTTCCATGTCGCTGATGTAAACTCCTGCGGGGTTGCCCCTGAAAGGGAGTTTTGTGAAGGAATCCACCTGGTATATCGCATCCATGACCACACCTCCGTCGCTTCTATATTGATATGTTACTACTTTCCCGGTTCTGGCGGGAAAAACAGGCGCTTTCTCTGCCAAGTTCGTGTGTCTTTCGAGAATTTTTTGGATACCTGCTGAAAAGCCGCGAGATAGATGGTAAAATCTTATTGAGACGTATTCTCAATAAGGATGATGCCCATGGTAGTCCCGCTGTCAAGAATGTGTGAAGGAGAAAAGGGAAAGATCAGCAGACTTGAGCTTCCGGTAGAAGTCAGGGAGAGGCTGTGTGGTCTGGGTTTTGTAAATGGAGAGGAAGTCGAACTGGTAAAGATCGCTCCTTTTGGCGACCCCAAAGTCTTCAGGATAAAGGGAACCAACGTAACGCTGAGGAACGATATTGCCATGTGGATCCTGGTGGAAACATCATCTATACCTCTGTCGAGCGCCCAGCCGGGAGAATACTTAGTGAGTCTCATCAACGGTGGCTGGGGATTGAAAGAGAAAATGAGACAGTATTCGATCCAGGAAGGTGCTACTGTTAAGGTCGTGGAGAACTCCATCAGGAGGATAGAAGTAGAGGTTCATGGAAAGACCTTGTTTCTTTCGAGAGGACAGGCCTTCAGAGTGATAGTCAGGGAGAGATAAAAATCGTAATCGTTCAGCCGGAAAGCTCAGCAGATCTCAAAAAAACGACAATAGCGCTACTGGGAAATCCCAACGTAGGCAAAACAAGCATATTCAACTGTCTTACAGGTTCAAGACAGGTAGTTGCCAACTGGCCGGGCGTAACGGTTGAAAAACGTGTTGGTTCTCTCAGGCACGGCGATCTGACTCTAGATATAGTCGATCTCCCGGGTACATATACGCTGGGCTCCAGGAGTCTCGACGAGAAGATCGCGAGAGATTTCCTGATCGATGAGCGTCCAAACGTGGTTGTTGTGATAGGGGATGCGATCAACCTCGAAAGGAGTCTATATCTTCTTCTGCAGGTTCTTGAGCTCAGGGGAGACGTGGTGCTTGCCGTGAATGCCGTTGACGAAGCAAGAAAGGCCGGCCTGGAGATAGACAAAAATGAACTCGGTAAACAACTGGGAATACCTGTGGTAATAACTTCGGCAGCTACCGGTGAAGGTATAGAGGAACTGAAAGAGGTTCTGGTCAAGAGTGCACGTTCTTCCAGCCACATTCATTACCTCTTCTCCGAAGAGATAGAGGAAAAGATCGAAGCCCTTGCCGGCAGGTTCAGACTCGTACCGGCCCTTTCGGAATTCGATGGCAGGTGGCTGGCCATAAAGTCTCTGGAACACGATAACGGAGTAGAGAAACTCACAGGTTTCAAAGCCGAGAAGGATTTCTCGAGCGAACTCGCCGAGACCAGATACAGGTATATAAAAAGAGTTCTCTCCACATCCGTAAAGGGAAAAGAAAAACATGGATGGGATCTTTCCGAGGCCATCGATCACGTAATTACTCACAGGGTTCTGGGCATCTTCGTATTTTTATCCGTCATCTACATCGTCTTTCAGTTGACCTTTACAATCTCTGGTCCCTTATCGCTCCTCATAGAAAGCGGTCTTGAAAGTCTCGGAAGCTTTCTGGGAAATTCGATAGGTCCCGACTGGTTGCGTTCTCTGGTGGTGGATGGAATCATAGGCGGTGTCGGCGCGATACTAGTCTTCGTTCCAAATATCTTTATACTGTTCATGGCTTTGGGGGTACTAGAAGAGTCGGGTTATCTTCCCAGAGCAGCGTTTGTCATAGACAGGCTTATGTACTCAATGAAACTCAGCGGTAGATCCTTCATATCCATGCTTCTCGGTTTTGGCTGTAACGTATCTTCTATAATGTCTACCAGATCTATCTCCGAGCCCAAGGAGAGGATAGTGACGATACTTGTCTCACCTTTCATCTCCTGTAGTGCCCGGTTACCCGTATTCCTGCTCATCGCCGGAACCTTCTTCGGGACTAAGGGCGGCGTCGTGGTGTTTTTCCTTTACCTTTTGAGCATCGTAGTTACTGTTCTATCGGCCCTCATAATTAATCGACTCCTTTTTAAAGGAGAGCCTTCCACTATGATCATGGAACTGCCCAGATACAGGAAGCCAAGGGTGAGTTCTATAATGTTCTACACGTGGAACAAGGGGAGACACTTTCTTGAAAAGGCCGGCACGATAATACTGGGCGCTTCTGTGGTTATCTGGATGCTGAGTTACTTCCCCGCCGAAGGTTCGCAGAGTTACGCGGCGATGATCGGTCGGGCGCTGGAACCGCTGTTCATTCCTCTGGGCTTTTCCTGGGAGATGATTTCCAGTCTCGTCTTCGGAGTGGCGGCAAAAGAGGTCATAGTCTCTTCGCTTACGACGTTCTACGGCAACTACGCGGTGATGGGTTCTGCGATGGAAGTTATGAGAGTGGCGATCTCGCCGGCGACGGCGTTCTCATTCCTGGTCTTCGTTCTGTTGTATGTGCCCTGTCTGCCGACTCTGGCGGTGACAAAGAACGAGACAGGAAGCTACAGGTATGTCTTCTTCTCCGTGATTTACAGCCTCGCCGTGGCTTACTCGGTCGCCCTTGCGGTCAGAGTGATCGGAGGATTGTTATGAGCGTCAGAAACGTCTCTACATGGCTGTTCCTTTTGGGAATGCTTTATGTGACTCTGGCGGTAAATACGGCCTTCGGTTTTCTCTTCAGCGCAAAGGATTTAATGATGGGAATAGTGATCCTTGTGAACGGTTCCATCTATCTTTTCGGACTCCTCGAAAGAGTGGAGGACGTAAAGAAGAGAACTTCCCATCTTCTTGTAGGCAGTTTCTTCTCTTACATCCTTTCGATTTACCAGATCGTCGTTGTCTTCAGTTTATGGCTAGAGGGATTTGTTGGTGGTTTATGCCTTCTTTCGGTCGACGCAATAAATTTTCCTCTTCTCTTCTCTGGTTTGCTGGTCTCCTTCATCTCCGACTACCTCAAGAAGAGCTTCACCACGACTTAACTGTCAAAGAACCATTCGGAAGTACAACCGAATTCTGTAATGGCTATAATTAAGGCCAGAGCGAATCACTAGACATTATTGTCCGTTGATGTGGTAATATGATTTGTGTTTGGGGGTGATTGCATGGCGCTCGTTTACGTGGTCGACGACGAGCTAAATGTGAGACGTATCATTAAACAGACCATGGAGAACGAAGGCAACGAAGTCAATGCGTTTGTCACAGCCGAAGAAGCGCTGGAGGCCGTTGAAAAGAGACAACCGGATTTGATTTTCATGGACCTCACACTACCTTCGATGGATGGAATACAGTTCCTTAAAGAATTAGAGGATAGAGCTTATTCAATTCCAGTAGTAGTTGTTTCGGCAATCACTTCTCCCGAATCGATCAGGGCCGTCTTTAAGCTTGGCATAGTGGACTTTCTAACCAAACCTTTCACTCCACAAGAATTGAGACAGGCCGCCGAACTATCGTTCAAAAACGAAGAAAGCCTTCAAAAAAGAACGAGAGAGATTAGAAGACTGATAGAGGAAAAGGAATTCAGGAAGGCCAGCTCTCTACTGCGTGAGTTTTTCGCCGATTTTCCAAGTTCGCCTTATCCACACTTCCTCTATGCTCTCCTGATAAAGAGCTCTAACCCGAGAGTGGCCGCAAGGCATTTGCGGGCTGCGCTTTCTCTGGACGAAGAGTTCAAAGAAGCGTCATCAGAGTTGAAAAAACTGGAGGAATAGTCCTATGCCGTTTATGAAAGGCGCAATCAGGAAAGACGAGTATTATGTCGTCATATTCGGTTGTGGAAGGCTCGGTTCGAGAATGGCCAACTGGCTATCGACAATGGGTTGCAGTGTAGTGGTGGTCGACAGGAGCGAGGAGGCTTTTCAAGCCCTGTCCTTTGAGTTCACCGGATTCACGGTTCTCGGTGATGCGACTGAACTCGATACATTGAAGGAAGCTAAAGTAGATAAGGCAGACGTTGTACTGGTCCTGACGCCCGATGATAATACGAACCTGATGGTCGCCATGTCGGCGAAAGAGTATTTTAAAGTGACGCGTGTCGTTGCGAGAGCCTACGATCCGAACAACATAGAGATGTTTTCGGATTTCGGAATAGAGGTCATCTGTCCCACCTTGCTCGCCGTAGAAAACATAAAAAACGTTCTCTACTTCATCGGTGGTGACGAGAGGTGAAGATAGTCCTTATAGGTGGCGAAAAAATAGCCTACCACCTCGCCAGAAGGTTTCTGAGCAAGGGTTACCAGGTTATGGTCGTAAATAAAAACGAGAAGTTCTGCGAAGAGATAGCCAAGAAACTCAGAGCGCTGGTTATAAGAGGCGATGGAAGCCGTAGGTATGTTCTTGAACAGCTGGAGCTAGATAGAACCGATCTCTTCGTTGCGCTGACTCCCAACGATCAGGACAATCTGGTCGCATGTTTGACGGCGGCGAGAGTGTATGGTATAGAGAGGCCTGTAGCCCTGGTGAACGATCCCGATAATAAGGCGACTTTTCAGATGATGGGAGTTAAGAATGTCGTGAGTCCCACGGAGATACTGGGATCGGCGCTCGAAGACAGTCTTTTCAGAGAGCAGATCACCAATCTTCTACCGTCGTCGGAAAAAATCTCCATATTGAGGATCGAGATGACCGATAAGTCTCCGGCAACAGGTCAGGCCGTTAAGAATCTTCCTCTCCCGAAAGAGAGCGTGATAGGTGCGATTATAAGGGAGAACGAGGTGATAATCCCAAGAGGAGACAACGTCATAGAAGAAGGCGATATCCTCCTGGTTCTCAGTAATCCAAAGGTTCAGTCATCGGTTTTCGAAGTGCTTCTGGGAGAGGTATAAATGTACCGCAATCTTTTGAAGCAACGCTACAGACTGGTTTTTGGCTACATAGGGAATCTTTTCGTCTTCTTCCCACTGGTGTTGCTCCTTCCAATGTTGTACTGTATCTGGGATCCTTCGGTATTTATGGAGAGTCTGCCGTTTCTAGAAGCGGCGGTGATCAGCTTCTCTTTCGGCATGTTATTCAAGCTCATCATGAAGGTCAGGCCCGGGGCACCAATCACGGTTCAGGAAGGCGCTATCATCGTGTTTTTCGCATGGGTATGCGGAATAGTCTTTTCAGCGCTTCCCTTCATCTTTGGCGGTTATCTCAACTTCACACAGGCGATTTTCGAGTCCACCAGTGGATTGACAACTACCGGACTTACCATGGTAGATGTGCTCACGATACCCGACACTTACCTTTTGTGGCGAAGCATATTGCAGTTCATTGGAGGAGCGGGCTTCGCGATCATAATGATGTCCGCTATACTTGGACCGACAGGACTCGGCCTTTACAAGGCCGAAGGGCGCATGGACAACCTGGTGCCTAATATAAAAAGCTCAACCAGAACGATTGCGGTTATCTACACTACATACGCTGTGGCAGGTATTTTGATGTACAAAATAGCAGGCATGAACTGGTTCGATGCCTTGAACCACTCTTTAACAGCCCTGGCTACCGGGGGTTTTTCGACCAGGCTTGGCTCTATCGGAGAGTTCAACAGTCTGCCTGTAGAGATCGTGACCATCGTCCTAATGCTGCTGGGCGCTACCGGTTTCGGCATCCACTACACACTCTGGAGAAGAAATTTCAGAGCCTTCTGGAAAAACGGAGAGCCGAAACTGATGTTTCTGATGATCGCCTTCTTTACTCCTTTGATAATGGCCGGAACGCTGAAATACTTCTATGAATCGATAGGAACTCAGTTCAGATACGCTCTCTTTCAATCCGTCTCGGCACTGACAGGTACCGGTTTTTCCACTGTTGACTTTATACCCTGGAATCACATGGGACTCTACCTGATAACACTTCTGATGATATTCGGGGGAGATCTCGATTCTACGTCGGGAGGATTGAAACAATACAGGCTCTTTGCTCTGGGAAAACTGCTCTGGATGGAGATAAAGATGTATTTTCTGCCGAAGAACGCGTTGCTGAAAGAGGAGATCTGGAAGGGCGAGACTAAAAGATATTTGGATCATTCGCTGGTGAAAGAGATACTGCTGATCTTCTCGCTTTACTTCATCACGTTCGCCGTTGGAGTTGGCATTACGGCATCTTACGGCCACTCGCTGGCATTCTCCGCCTTTGAGTTCGCCTCCGCACTCAGTACGGTCGGGCTGTCGGTGGGAATTACCCTTCCCTCTTCACCCGCAGGTTTGATCTGGACGGAGACCGTCGGTATGTTTCTTGGAAGACTTGAGTTTCTTGTTGTGATATATGCTATAACTAAATTGCTGAGAGACGGGAAAGTAATGCTGGCTAAACGGAGGAATGATTGAGGAATGATTAACAGAATCAAGGGAACTCAAGACATTGCTTTCGAAGATATCGAATACTGGCAGTACATAGAACAGGCGGTGCGAAACATAACTTTCAGGTACGCCTACAACGAGATACGCACGCCGATATTCGAAGCAACCGAGCTGTTCAAAAGAAGCGTTGGAGAATCGACCGATGTCGTTCAGAAGGAGATGTACACTTTCGACGACAAAGGCGGAAGGTCGATCACACTCAGACCGGAGGGAACGGCCAGCGTCGCGAGAGCCTTCATCGAGAATTCTTTCATAAACCTGGGTTCTCCCGTGAAGCTCTTCTACATGGGGCCAATGTTCCGTTACGAAAAGCCTCAAGCCGGTAGATTGAGGCAGTTTCACCAGTTTGGAGCTGAGATACTAGGCTCGGCCAGTCCTATGGCAGATTTTGAGATCATCGAACTGGCTTACGAGTTTTTGAAAGAAGTCAAGATAAACAAGACCAGGCTTTTCATAAACTCCATAGGCTGTCCTTCCTGCAGAGCCCGGTACAGAGAGGCCCTGAGGGAGTACTTTCGCGATAAGGTAGACGGCATGTGCGAAGACTGCAGACGGAGGTTCGACAGCAACGTTTTGAGGTTGCTCGACTGCAAGATCGACAGGGAGCAGTCCGAGAACGCCCCGAACATACTGGAGTATCTTGACGAGGAGTGCAGGAAACACTTCGAAGATTTGAAGTGGTATCTGGAAAAGGCCAGAATCGATTACGAGATCGATCCCCATCTGGTGAGAGGACTTGACTACTACAGTAGAACAGCCTTCGAAATAAGGTCTCCGTCACTTGGCAGTCAGGATCAGATAGTCGGCGGCGGGAGGTACGACGGGCTCGTCGAGGTGATTGGAGGCAAGAGCTGTCCAGCCGTGGGTTTTGCGATCGGCATGGAGAGGATAGTCATGCTCCTCAAGGCCGAAAAAGTTAACATCCCGACCGACAGAAATTCCGAGGTCGCCATTCTTGCGACCGGCAGAGAGGAATCTTTGAGAGGATTCGAGTACGCCAGAAGGCTCAGGAAGGCCGGTATTTCCACTTACGTCGATGTGATGGAGAGAAATATGAGAAACCAGATGAAACATGCCGCCAGGATAGGGGCTAAGATCTCGGTCATCATAGGCGACGAGGAACTCGAAAAGGACCTAGTGACGGTGAAAATAATGATGGATGGTTCTCAATATCAGGTTGACGGAGATTACATGGTCGATTATATTATCGATAAACTGAGAGATATATAGATAACACCGCGATTTGTGTTATCCAGGAAAGAAAGAATTAGATAATCGCCAATAATTGCTCTTATTGTCTTGATATTTCCTCCTATGGTGTGTTATATTATATACAGTGAAAATCATGCCCGGGAGGTTTCAAGTTATGAAGAAAGAAGATATCGGTTCTTTTTTAAAAACCGATCCGTCGATTCAGGAAATGCGAAGATACGCGAAGATGCTCGGTGTTCATCTTAAGAGAACCATGGGCAAAAAGGATATCGCCAGGGCTCTGGCGAAACTCTCGGATAAAGATGTACCGGTGAGCAGTCAGACCGTTGTGGCGACTCCCTCGGAAAGTAAAAGACCTTCAAAGCCTGTAAACGTTGATCTTCCCAGGACTTATTTCACCGATTCTATAACATTGCATCCGGTAAATCCTTACTGGGTATATATTAAATGGGACTTCTCCAAAGAGACCAGAGAACGCTTAGATGAACTCGGAAACGATATCTTTGTGAGAGTTAGCGACATCACCAACATAATCTACGATGGAAAAAACGCCAACAGATATAAAGAAGCGAAGATCCTATCGGAGGAAGGTAACTGGTACTTTCAGGTAGATTTTCCCGACGCCGACTATATCGCGGAGATAGGGTATTACGCCGGAGAGCTTTTCGTAGGTTTCATGAAATCAAAAATCGCCCGGACTCCAAGGAACACTCCACAATTCACCGATCAAGAAACCTGGGTGGATCTATCGAAAGGCTCTAAAAAGGAAGTTAGAGTTTCGGTTGAAGCGGCGGAGACCTCTCTATCGATCAGGTCGTCAGGCCCGTCGGACAACCCGTCTTCCGAAGAATTCATCAAAAGTATTTCCAAGTCTAGAAGCGGGAGATGATAAGATGAGAAAAGGTAAATTCGTGCTGATGCTCCATGCCCATCTTCCCTTCATAAATCATCCGGACTTTCCGAGCTTCATGGAAGAACGCTGGCTCTTCGAGGCGATGACGGAGACTTATATCCCGCTCGTTCAGGCTTTCAATCGCTTGAAAAACGACGGCGTACACTTCAGAGTGAGTATGAGTATAACCCCTCCGCTGATGGAAATGTTCGCCAACGCGGATTTGCAGAAGAAATACCTCAAGTATCTCGATTTATCCATAGAACTGGCCGAGAAGGAGATCGAGCGAACAATCTCAGAAAACCCCGCCAGTAACAGGTTGGCGAAGCACTATCTCAAGGAACTCGAAGAGACCAAGTCGGTCTATATACGCTGTAACGGCGACCTCTCGGGGGAATTCGCTCAGCTTCAGGATAGCGGCAACCTGGAAATCGTTACCTGCAACGCCACACATGGTTTTCTCCCTCTCATGACACAGTATCCGGAAGCCGTGAACGCCCAGATCGGAGTTGGAGTGGATACCTACAAAAGACACATGGGGAAGGCTCCAAGAGGAATCTGGCTCGCCGAGTGCGGTTACGTTCCGGGCATAGATTCTTACTTGAGAGAGTGGGGCCTCTCCTTCTTCTTCGTGGACTCCCATGGGCTCTGGTACGGAGACCCCGCTCCCAGATACGGTGTTTATAGACCCGTCATGACTCCAGAGGGAGTGTTTGTCTTTGCAAGAGACCCGGAGTCAAGCCAGCAGGTATGGAGTGCGGAGGTTGGGTATCCCGGAGATTCCAGATACAGGGAGTTCTACAGGGATGTCGGGTTCGATAGAGAAGAGGATTACATAAGGCCTTACATAGATCCCAGCGGCGAGCGGTGCAACACAGGTATCAAATACTACAGAATAACTGGCAAGAATGTCTCTCTGAACGAGAAGAGCTACTACGATTTCGAAGAAGCGAAAAAAGCCACCAGGGAGCATGCTAAAGATTTCGCCGCCAGAAAACGCGAGCAGATCAAGAGGCTCTCTGAACAGTTCAATGGTGTGAGTCCGGTAGTTGTCGCTCCTTTTGACGCGGAGCTTTTCGGCCACTGGTGGTATGAGGGACCGATCTTCATAGAGGAACTCTTCAGAGAATTGAACGGAGACGATACCGTGGTCTGCGCGACACCGCCGGAGGTAATCGATTCGATGGGCGAAGTTCAGTGTGTAACACCAAACATCTCCACATGGGGAGCAAACGGTTATAACGAAGTGTGGCTGAACGGAAGAAACGACTGGATTTACAGACATCTCGATGAAGGTGTCAGGAGAATGATCGAGCTCGCAAGAAAATACGAAAAAACCGAAGACAGACTCAAAATAAGGGCTTTGAACCAGATGGCCAGAGAGTTACTTCTGGCCCAATCGAGCGATTGGGCTTTCATAATAACAACCAACACAACTGTTGAATACGCCGTTAACCGTACGAAGACGCACATCAACAGACTTCTCACTCTTTATGGAGAGATAGAAACAGGTACCATAGATGTAGAGAGACTCAAAACACTGGAATGGATAGACGGCATCTTCTCTTCCATAGACTTCAGAGTCTATTCGAGACAGGTCGGTTAGTAGTCGGTACACCGTAATCGTTTTCTTCAAGTGTGCATTAACAAGTCAATTATGACTGTGGTATAATTCCTGAAGGCGGGGGAGGCTTATTACCTCCCCTTGTTGGTTGTAGAGTATCGGTACGTGGAGGGAGTTGAAAAGTAGATGTCGGCAAAGAAGCCAAGAAGAAACACCAATTTTATGAAATCAATTCAACGCCCGGTAGTATGGGCCGTGGCCATACTGTTCGGGATCGGAATCGTCTGGTGGACGGTTGCCCAGTACCTCGGAAGCGGTTCTCAGAATAATACGCAGAACGTCGATCAGACAGCTAAGTTCGAAGAAATGGTCGGTGGACTCACCAGGGATGGAACTCCGGTGACCGATTCCAGGTACTGGATCAATTATTCGGAATACGAGATTTCAGCTAGAGATACCCTGAGCAATATCAGGAGTCAGGGTTACAATCTGGATCCATACTTTGAGATTGAAAACAATCCCAGCGAGATGGGAATAAGATATGAAATTTTCAGATCTCTCGTAGATCAGAAAACCCTTTTGCTATACGCCGTTGAGAACAACGCAGTTCCCACCGCCGAACAGATAAAATCCGAGAGCGATCGCATAGTCAATCAGTACGTGGGCGATGAGAACACCAAGGCCGCCATAATCTATCAGTACGGATCGGTAGAGGCCTTCTCGGAAATAGTGCGGGATTATGTATCGACACAACTTCTCTCGTTGAATGTTCAGGCTAAGGCGCTTCCTAACATCGAAGAAGATTTCAAGCAGTATGTGGCAGATAACATGGTCGACCTCAAGTCAGAATACGAAAAGGTAACCGCCAGCCATATTCTCGTAACCGAAGAAGCCAGCGCTCTCGAGCTTAAGGTCAAGATCGAAGAAGGGGCTCTGTCTTTCTCTCAGGCCGCCAGCGAATTTTCCATAGATACCGGTTCCGCGATTGACGGCGGTAATCTGGGCGAGTTTGGGCACGGACAGATGGTGAAGGAATTCGAAGATGCCGCTTTTGCGGCAACTCCTGGAGTCATCACAGGACCTGTTATATCACAGTTCGGCTATCACCTGATAGACGTGGCGACCAAGACGACCTTCGATACGTACGAAGAGTTCGTAAAAGTAGCGGGATACGATACTGAGTACTCCCAGTACAGTAATGAACGCTTCGCGTCGTGGCTTTCCGGTTATAAGGAGGAGAATAAACTCTCCTACGCCATCAACGATCCGGACCTAAAGATGTACGAGAAATTCGCCAACAGCAGAAACGATTCCGAGAGTTCGCAAAAGCTCATGACTGAGCTTCAGAACGAGTATTTCGACGGCGAAGGCAACGTATTGATAGGTGATTCATACCTACCGATGGTTATCTACACCGAACTCGCGGACGACAGAGCTTCTGAACTCAGGAATGAAGTCCTCGATCTGGAGGACCTTAAAGGTATATTGACCACTGTTCCGGCGAGTATAACTTCCCTATCCAGAGAAGAGATCGCGGCTCAGCTTGAAACCACCCCGTCCACGGATTCGATAATGAGGGTATACCTTTCCAATTCGCAGAGAGCGCACGATTACCTCGACAAGTACGGCTTATCGGAACTGACTGATGTGGAGAAACTGCTCTCGGAAAAGAACGAAGTGTATGACAGGACCAACACTTATTTCGAAAACAGTGTAAAGTTTTTGTACTCGGCGATGCCCAATTCCTCGCAGGTGATAAACTACATGTACAGGATAGACGGAAATGACCCGAAGATCGTCTATCTCTATAACGAGAGTATTTACAACAGAAATATCAGACCGCTCCTGGAGAATCCGGCGCTTCTGGATAGCTATCTCCAGTACTACGGTCAGTTCTTCGGTGCCCAGGCGGTTTCTCTTTTGATCGATTCTCCCGTTCAGAGCGTGGAGAGCGACCTGAACATGAAAATACTAAACGTTACGGATGTTGCAACCGATCTTAAAGTCAGCACACTTTATCTGCTGGTGGATATATACGAGAAACTCGCGAATATACAGGAAGACGAACAGATGATGCGGATGTATCTCACAGGAGAGATGGGTTATCTGGAGATGCTTCAGGAACTGTATCCAGAGGATGCGGCGGTGAAATCGACGATAGAGACCGTCCAGTTCCAGATCTCTGAACTGGCAACCGGCACTACTGTAGAAGCCACCGGAACGGAAAACTGATACATACAAAAAGGGTGGCTTCGGCCACCCTTTTTTTGGCTGGGGCGGCAGGATTCGAACCTACGGATGTCAGAGCCAAAATCTGATGCCTTACCAGCTTGGCGACGCCCCATCGCTAGTAGATTTTAGCATCGGCTTTCGATGCTGTCAACGATTCAGGAAGCGGTGATAAGAGTATGACAAAGAAAACAATACGAATCAAAGGAATCGAGGAATCGATTCCGGTGTCCGAAGGAACGACCTTTCAGGATCTGGCTTGCCGGTTTTCCGGCAGGTACGGGTCTCCAATAATGGCTGTGAAATCCGGAAACTCTCTTTTTGAACTCTGTAGACTTGTGGGCGAGGAGAAGGAGATCGAATTCGTCGATCTCAGTTCACTCGATGGGATAAGGATCTATACCAGGGGAGCCATATTTATACTCTTCATGGCTGTCAGGGAGCTACTCGGAAAGGTCTCGCTTGATGTTCATCATTCGAGGGGTTCCGGCTTGATCTGTGAAATAGAGGGTGTCGTTGCGAACCGGGAACTCCTGGAGAAAATCGAGGAAAAGATGAGAGAGATAGCCCAAGAAAACGTCCCGTTCATAAAGGATACCATAGGAAAGTTCGAGGCTATAAGGATTTTCAGGGAAGACGGCCAGATAGATAAGGCTCTTCTCTTCAAGTATCGAAAAAAATCCACAGTGAATATATACCGATGCAAAGATTACCTGAACTATTTTTACGGTTATATGCCTTTCTCCACGGGATCTGTGGGTTATTTCTCGCTCATACCTTACGGCAACTATTTCGTGTTGAACCTGCCTTCGGCGAGCGAACCTCACGCCTTACCGGATTTCGTGGATCAACCGAAAATTTCCAGTATCTTTCTAGAACACGAACGCTGGGGAAGCATACTAGGGGTTAAGACGATAGGCGAATTGAATGAAATAATAAGCAAGGGATACGGTGAAACGAGAGAGATGATAAATGTTGCCGAAGCTCTCCATGAGAAGAAGATAGCAGGAATTGCCGATCAGATAGAGAGCCGCGAGAGTGTGAGGGTTATCCTTGTTGCCGGGCCGTCGAGCTCGGGGAAGACCACCTTTTCAAAGCGGCTCATGTTGCAATTGAGAGTGCTGGGAATGAATCCGATCCAGATCTCACTGGACGATTACTTCTTCGATAGGAAGGACACCCCGCTGGATGAAAAGGGAAATTACGACTTCGAATCGATATACGCGCTAAATATCGAGCTCTTCAACAGACAGATGGGTGAACTACTCGAGGGTAGAGAGGTATTGCTTCCAAAGTTCGATTTCCTTCTCGGGAAGAGCGGTTTTCAGGAAAAGGCCGTTTCGATAAGCCACGATCAGCCGATAATCGTGGAAGGTATTCACGGTCTGAACGAGCTACTGACGGCTTCGATCCCGAAAGAAAGAAAATTCAAGATATACGTGAGCGCGCTAACACAGCTGAACATAGATAACATGAACAGAATTCCAACCACCGATGTCAGATTATTGCGCAGAATAGTCAGAGACAACAGGTTCAGGGGACATTCGGCTCTGGATACGATAAGGATGTGGTCGAGTGTCAGAAGGGGCGAGGACAGGTACATTTTTCCCTTCCAGGAAGAGGCCGATGCTATGTTCAACTCCGCACTGGCTTACGAGCTGGGTATCCTTAAGAGTTTCGCAGAACCTCTCCTTGTCCAGATAGACGATTCGGTACCCGAGTTCGTAGAAGCGAAAAGGCTTTTGAGGTTCATAGATTACTTTTTGCCCATCACCAATCTCGAGGATGTGCCAAGAACTTCCATAATAAAGGAATTCATCGGCGGTAGTGTGTTCAGTTACTGAAGAAACTGAAGAAATAAAGGAGAGAGGAAATGCAGGGTGTGGATGAGAGTACAAGAAAGGCTGTCCTTAACAGGTTGAAGAGGATCGAGGGACAGATCAGGGGTCTGCAAAAGATGGTTGAGAATGACAGAGTTTGCGGCGACATTCTCACACAGGTTTCCGCAGTCAATTCGGCTCTCTCTAGGGTTTCGGAGATGATAATCAAAGGTTACGCCAGAAAATGCGTTATTGAGGCCAACGAAGCCGGTAAAACCGAAGAGCTGGATAATCTGATCGAAAACATTATCAAATTGAGAGGAATCTGAATGATAAGAGCCGGCGATAGAGTTGTGATTCTACTCGAAGATGAAGAGACGAGGCTTTTCGCAGAAGTTAGGGAAGGAGAAGTCCTGACGACCCATTACGGGAATCTGATCATGTCCTCTCTAGCCGGTATGGAGTACGGTTCTTTCGTATCGCTGGGATTCAAGGGAGCTTATGTGTTGAGGCCGTCCTTCATGGATGGAATCCTATCCCTTAAGCGTTCCACACAGATAGTCTATCCGAAAGATATCGCTTTCATTACGCTCAATCTCGACGTCAAAGATGGGGATGTGGTTTATGAAGCGGGAACTGGAACCGGTGTAATGACTTCTGTCTTTTCCAGGCTGGTGGGAAGTTCTGGACGGGTGATAACCTACGAAAAAAGAAGTGATTTCGTCATGAGAGCGCGCGAAAATGTGGCCGCTCTCGGAAAGATAGAGAGGGTGACTTTTTTCCCGGAGGATATAGAAAGGTGTGACGAAGAGAACGTGGCCGATTCATTCTTTCTTGATGTACCCGACCCTCTGGCAGTAATGGACAGGGCAGTTTCGATACTGAAAGGCGGCGGTAGAATCTGCGTTCTATGCCCGACGACCAATCAAGTTCAAGAATCCATAAGACTTCTGGGAGAGCTTAATATCGTCGATATTCAGATGTGGGAGATAATGGCGAGAAATTATAAAACTAATCCCGATAGATTGAGACCCGAGGACCGTATGGTGGGGCATACGGCATTCCTTATTTTTGGTGTGAAGATCAAGAGGAGGAGTAGATCATGAAAAAGAATAAACTTTTAAAAACCGTTGGAGTTATCTCTGTGCTTGTCGGTGTCTTCTTTTTGGGAGCTTTTACCTCTTTATCGTACGAGAATATGCTCGATAAGTTCAGTCCGATGTTCGAAATATTGACCTATATAGACAGAAATTACTACGATATCGAGAAGGTTGACTACGACAACATTCTGGATGAAGTGCTTACAGGTACTATGCGGGGACTGGAAGATCCATTCGCCTGGTATTTCGATCCGGTGGAGACCAAGGAAAACGAAATAGATACCAGTTCAAAGTACGGGGGTATCGGATCGGTAGTACAGTACAACATCGAGTTCGAATGTCTGCAGGTCGTTTCACCAATGGCCGGAAGTCCCTCCGAGAGGATCGGACTCAGAGCGGGAGACCTGATCATAACGATAGACGGGACACCCGTTTCGGAAACGGGCTATTATGAATCGGTTAACATGTTGAGGGGAGAGCCCGGCACAACAGTCATCCTTGAAGTTTACAGGGAGGGATTTACCGAGACGAAGTTCTTTGAAATCACCAGGGAGATAATCGAAATCAAGAGCGTTAAAAGCGAGATCATCGATTTCGAGGGATCTAGTATTTCATACATACAGATAACGGGGTTCAACGCGCCCACGTACGAAGAGTTTCAAAATGCCCTCGATCTCACCAGAGATAGCCAGGCCTACATATTCGACCTTAGAAACAATCCCGGAGGCCTTTTGCAGAGCGTTCTGAACATTTCCTCCTTGATACTTCCCAAAGGACAGCGGGTTATAACCATAAGGTACAGGGACGGACAGGAGGAAATCTACAATTCCTGGGGTTCACGTTACAACAGTTATTTCACAAATAAACCGATAGTGGTGCTTGTTAACGAGGGAAGCGCTTCGGCATCCGAAATACTCACAGGAGCCCTAAAGGACCACGATATAGCGACGGTAATAGGTACGAAGACTTTCGGCAAAGCGGCCGTGCAGACGGTGTACAATCTCTCCAACGGTGGCGAGATATGGTTGCCGACGGCCCATTACTTCACCCCGAACGGAGACGACATACATCTTGTGGGCATAGAACCGAACATTACGGTCGAAGCGACTGCGGTCTCTCTGGAAGACGAAAACAGGGCGCTAACCCTGTCAACTGCGGCAGTAGATATAGAAAACGACGCGCAGCTATTTGCGGCCCTCGAGGCGATCGCTCAGATGCTGGGGGTTGGTGTGGCCAATTGAAATTTAGGAAGGCCACCATACTCTTTTCACTGGTTGCGCTGGCATTTGGTCTTGCGGCTATGATTTTCACGTTTTATCCGGCGGTTCAGGAAGTCGGGAGCAGAAAGTCCTCTCCCGACTTTTCTATCAGAAACAGTATATTTCCTTACTTACAGGACTTCAAAAAGCATCTTGAAAGTGTGCAGGAATTCAGCTCGATATTGAAAGAGCTCGAGAAGGAAAAAGCTGGAGCCTGGCTGATATCACTGGAGAACGGTGAAAAGAGGTTCATATGTCCATACACCGATACCTACAACAAACTCCGTACTCTATTGCTGGTCGAAACCGGTAGCGGTGGCACCAGAACTGTGACTACCACGAAGTACTTCGGCAACGATGTTACCAGAAGCGAAGTTGTGGAATACGGTGGCTTTTATCTGGATTACGTCCCGTCGTACTCGCTGATAATGGAAAGCGATTACCAGAGATACCTTCAAGAAGGCTATACATTCAACAAAGTTTACAATGCCAACGCCTTCAGTTTGGGTCGGTTCGTTTCGGATGTTTTCCAGGGTATAGGACCGGTAATAGTGCTTAAGGAAGGCGCGAGTCTTTCGGAGCGATTCTTCGATGTAATCGAACGTTATTCGATACCTTTCATGCCGGTGAGATACTTCTTGAGAAAGGCATGAAACTCTTTAGCATACAAATCAAAAGAGGCCACTGTACTCTGAAGTGGATTTACGATAGTATATAAGAGAATTCGGCCAGGACGATTCATGAGTGGTGATAGCGTGGACAGACTCAGTGAGTTCATAATTCGGCATCGGGCGGCTGTGGTAGTTTTTTTTGGAATTCTGGGGATTTTTGGAGCTTTCCTCTCTTCCAAGCTCAGTATTGATTCCGATCTGATGAAGATACTTCCCGAAGACGATCCAGTCATAAGGCAATATGAGAGTTTCATAGAGGGCAACTCCTCCAGAGATGTGACTTATATCGTTATCAAAAGCGACGACAAGTCTCCCGGGGGAATCGACAACCTGATGGCCGCTGCACGGGAAATCTTTGACAGTGTCGACCAGTTAAACAGTATAGAGGCTTTCGTAAGGTTCGATGTAATTTCGGACCTCGGACCGCTCGGCTTTGTGCTTATAGATTCCTCTGAACTTGAATCGTTGAGCGGTTCCAATCAGGATATGGTCAGAAACGTACAGAGACTCGTCAATTACGACTTTTCGGCCATACACAGCATCGGCGAGATGCTGGCCGGGTTCGATGGATTCAAAGATATGCTGAAAGAGGATGAGAGCGCGGGGCGTTTTGAGAATTTCATCAGGCTCCCGGAAAGTATCCCTCAGAAAGACCCGATGATCCTGGTCATGGGTTTCAAGCTCGACGGTCCCTCGTCAGATGTGGCGTACGTGGCCCGTGTAATTCCGGCTCTCCGGAAATGGATAAGCGAAAAACTCGAACCGTACGACCTTACCTACGGAATGGCCGGCGATCATTTCGGCACTTACGATTCCCACAGACAGGCAACTGACGATTTCATGCTAACAACCGCGATCTCTTTGACCGGTATATCGCTGCTCTTCCTGCTCGCCTACTCGAGCTTTAAAATCACTCTCTTCGTGTTTTCATCACTGGCGGTTTCTATGTTCATAACTCTGGGAGCGGCTTACCTTATTTTTGGATCGCTGAACATAATTACCTCTTTCGTAACCTCCATAACTCTGGGCCTCGGTATCGATTACGGAATTCATATGATCACCAGGCTTTCCGACGGCGCAAAGAAAGAGAGAAATTCGCAGAGACTCCTCAGGGAGGCTTACAAATCTCTTTTGAAGCCTTTGATGGCAAGCATGCTAACGACGGCCGCCGTTTTCGTGATACTCGCGTTGATCGATTCCCCGGCAGTCAGGGAGCTTGGAATACTCACTTCTTTCGGCATAGTTATATTTTTCATCGTTATGATTACGTTTTTACCCGCGCTGAGTATAAAAACCGTCATGAAACAAGGAAGATCGGCAAACATCCACCTTTTAGATCGATTTTTTTTACGGCTGGCGAGGTTGATAAGGAAACTCGGTGTGGTTTCCGGTGGTATCGTCTTCATACTTATACTTTCTCTAGGTTATCTCGGTTATATAAGCATTACCAATTTTTCCTACACTCCGCCGGGATTGATGGCCACCGATTCCGAACAGATAGCCGTTCCGGCGTTGATCGAAAGAACGTTCGGAGGAAGTATCCTGAACTCAGTTCCATTCATGGTCGGTGACGTTGAATCTTTGAGACGCGCACATGAAAATCTAAACAACAATCCGAACATAAGGAGTGTATTCTCCGTGCTCTCGATTCTGGAAGATGGAAGTCAGGATCAGGTGAACAGAATACAATCGATCACGAGACAGATAAATTCGATGCGCAACTCGCCGCTTGTGGAGGCACTGCTCAAGAAAGCACAGTACTACGATTTCATGATTGAACTTCTCGATAAGGCCGAAGGTGTGAAAAGCTCCGACGAACTCATCGACTTAATTGCAGAGGTCATACCAGACAGTCTAAAGGAGAGGGTTCTTTACGAAGATGGCCAGGGAAAGAGATACTTCGTTATCAACGCCGAGCCGACATCTATTATCTACAGAAACAACGTGATCAAAATCCTTTTCGACAGTGTGGGTGAAGAGCTCAGAGAAGCCGCCGGTGGTTACCCGAAAGTCTTTTATTACCTGATGGATGTTGTACGGAAGATATCGATTCCAGTTTCACTCTTCGCGTTTATAATAGTTTTTTTGATAGTGACCATCGAAAGGAAGAGCCTGTTCGATGGGTTGAAACTCTTCGCCTTGATGGTTGGCATTCTGATGACGATGTTCGGATTGATGGAAATTTCAGGTATCGAGACAACGTTCATAACGGTCATCTCGGCCCCGCTCATAATAGGTATTGGGGTCGATGCGCTGGTGTATGTTGTCCACAGTTCGGGAAAGAGAGACGAGAAGGAACTCGCCAGGACGCTGAAATCCATAACGATGTCATCTGCCACAACGATGCTGGCCTTCTTTTCCTTTGCCTTCGCGGAAGGTAAGCTCTTGAGCAGTTTCGGGCTCAGTCTGGCTTCGGGTGTTCTTATGTCACTTGTTGTTGCAACTTTTCTCGTTCCCGTGCTACCATGGAACAGCAAAGAACGAAATGGAGGTTAAGACATGCCTTTTCATCTTTTGGTTGCGTATTACGTTGTTGATCATGCCTTTGTGAACAACACCAAACTTTCGAAAATGGACGACAAGAAGCTTTGGACACATTTCATCTGGGTGGTTCTGGTCTTTCTTGCCTTCACTTTCGACGTGTTCCTTTCCAACCCCCTTGGCATTCTGTTGCTTATACTCTCTATCGGCGTGACGGTAACTCTGGACATGGGAAGGAAAAAGCTCTCCAACCATTTGATAGAGATAATCGCCTTCTTCATCTTTCTGTTTTTTACGCTTCTCGGTAAGAGTTATCTGAGCAGGTCCTTTGTGACCATAGAATTTTCCTGGTATCTTTTGGGGATGCTTGCCACAACCGTGGGCGTCACGTATTTTCTGAGAGGGCGGATTTTGGCGGAAAATGCGACCGATTCCATAGGCATAGCCGAACGTATGTCCATATTCATATTCGTTCTTGCAGGACACTGGGAGTGGACTCTAATAGCTATCGGCGCCGCGCTAACCTTCAGAGTGGTTTTCTCGAAAGATGGAAAAATCGAATGGTTAATAAGTCCCGTAGCAGGTGTCGGACTGTCATTCCTCTGGCAACTGCTGATGAGGAGCATGCTGGGTTGACCTATGCTGTAGGAGACATCCACGGTTGCCTCGACGTTTTGAGAAGACTTGTACAGTCTCTGGAGGCAAAGAGTTCCGATGTCTTCGTTTTTATCGGTGACTACGTTGACAGAGGGCCCGATTCGAAAGGTGTCATCGACTATCTGATAGCCCTTTCGGAAAGATACGAATGTCATTTCATTAGAGGCAACCATGAACAGATGTTTCTTGATTATCTAAGGCGAGAACCGGGTGCAATGATCTGGGCATACAACGGTATGGAGAGAACCTTAATGAGTTATGGAAGTTTGAGGGCCGTTCCCGACTGTCACATCGATTTTCTCAACAGAACTGTCTACAGCTACACGATAAAGAAGTTCGTTTTTGTTCATGCCGGTGTCAGGCCGGGGATACCGCTCGAAGAGCAAGAAGATCGAGACTTGCTGTGGATTAGAGAGCCTTTTCTAAGCAATCGCAACCCGATCAAGGGTAAGACAGTAATCTTCGGACACACACCACAATTCGGCGGGCCGTTGATCGAAAAAAGTAAAATAGGAATAGACACCGGCTGTGTCTATGGAGGCTACCTTACGGCGTACAGGATCGAAGATAGACACTGGGTGTGCGAGAAATGAAAACGGGCGGAAGGTCTTCCGCCCGTTTTTCTTGATGGATCGATATATCAGGGGTAGATGCCTCTCAGTTTAGTCGCGAGTGCAACTTTCTCTATAGCATCTACGTAGGCTGCAGACCTCATATCGATGTCGTACTTGTTCGCCGTTGAGGCTACGGAGTTGAAGGCTTCCTTCATGATCTTGTGGAGAGCCCTTCTCACATCTTCGATATCCCAGAAGTAATGCTGCAGACCCTGGACCCATTCGAAGTAAGAGACTGTGACTCCACCGGCGTTTGCAAGGAAATCCGGAACGATGAAGATGTTCTTGGAGAGTATTATTTCATCCGCTTCGGGCGTTATCGGGCCGTTGGCTCCTTCGACTATTATCTTGGCCTTGATATCGCCGGCATTATTCGCCGTTATGGCGTTTTCGAGTGCCGCGGGGACGAGAATATCGACATCCAGAGTCAACAGATCGTTGTTGCTGATTTTCTGACCCTTTGGATAACCTTCGATGACACCCTTGTTCTGGTCTCTGTAGGCTATCACTTCATCGATATCAAAACCGGCAGGATTGTACAGACCACCGGAAACGTCGCTAAGGGCAACCACTTTAGAGCCTATCTCTTCGCTTATCAGTTTCGCCGCGAAAGAACCGACGTTTCCGAAACCCTGAACCGCGAAGGTGGCGTTTTTCGGATCCATGCCCTTGTACTTTGCAGCCTCTTCGGCGATGACTCTGACTCCTCTTCCAGTAGCTTCCGGTCTTCCCTTCGAACCGCCAATTTCCAGCGGTTTACCGGTGACTATGCCGAGAACGGAGTGGCCAACGTTCATCGAATAAGTGTCCATGTACCAGGACATTATCTGTGCGTTGGTGTTAACGTCCGGTGCGGGTATATCCTCGTTCTCTCCAATGATTATCTGTATCTCCGAAAAGTAGCGTCTGGAAAGCCTTTCCAATTCACCCATCGAGAGTTCCTGAGGATTTACGCAGACTCCACCCTTGCCTCCGCCGTAAGGAATACCGACTACGGCACACTTCCAGGTCATCCAAAAAGCCAGTGCCTTTACTTCGTCCAGGGTGACGTTTTGATGGTATCTGATTCCGCCCTTCGCCGGACCTCTTGCAACGTTGTGCTGAACTCTATGGCCGGTGAATACTTTTATCTCGCCGTTATCCATTCTCACCGGGAAATTCACCGTGAGTTCCCGCTTCGTTGAAGTGAGAACCTGTCGCATACTGCTGCTCAGTTTCATTACATCAGCAGCTTTGTTGAACTGCTTCAGTGCATTTTCAAACAAACTTATCTCGGCCACGAAAATACCTCCTGCTCCTTGTTTTTGGTGTCATACCATTTGAATTTTATGATTATATTCAGAGCTTCACAAATCCATGTACGGTCGAAAGGAGTCGCTTAAAGTCAATTAAAGACTCCTAGGTGTTATTTTCAAGGTGAGTTTTCTCTATGCTAGCAACTATCAAAAAAAAGCGAGGAGAAAACCTCGCTCTGGTACCCCCAGAAGGAATCGAACCTTCATCTGCGGATTAGGAATCCGCCATTCTATCCGTTGAACTATAGGGGCGCAACGTGGAGATTATAGCATCACGTTCAAGCCTTTTCAACAGCTTCTCTGCTACAATTGGAAAGTGCTGATCTAGATTGATCGACGGGATTTTGTACAGATCCAGAGAGAGGTGGACACATTTGGAAAGAATTGTGGCTCTTGAATCTACGGTTATCGCTCACGGACTTCCCTTTCCCGAGAACGTCAACACCGCACTCGAAATGGAAAGAGCGGTGAGAGAGAATGGAGGTCTGCCAAAAACCATAGGCATAATCGATGGAGATGTAAGGATCGGTCTTCAAAAAGAAGAGATACTTTCACTCGCGAAAGCGAGCGACGTGATGAAGGTCGGGACGGCCGAGGTAGCCTACGCGACGGCACTCAAGAGAAAGGCCGCGACGACAGTCAGCGCGACTATGTTTCTGGCAAGACTTCACGGTATCTCCGTCTTCTCCACCGGAGGGATAGGTGGTGTACACAGAGATATCGACTGGGATGTTTCACAGGATATCATCGAGCTGTCCAGAAACGATATCATAGTTGTATCGGCGGGTGTCAAGAGCATCCTCGATGTTCAAAAGACCCTGGAGTTTCTAGAGACGTTTCAGGTGACGGTTCTGGGCTACAGAACCGACTATTTTCCGCTTTTCCATTGTAGAGACAGTCAGTACAAGCTCAATCTACGGGTGGACTCACCAGAAGAAGTGGTGGAAGTTCTGAAGGAGAAGAGGCGTCTTGGAATAAAAGGCGGAATTCTGGTCGCCAATCCGATACCCGAAGAGTCGGCAATAGGTTTGGACGAAATCAACCACCTGGTCGATCAGGCCGTGTCCTTGGCCAGAAAAGAGGGGGTAGGCGGCAAGGCCCTGACTCCCTACCTTTTGAGCAAAATCGGTTTTCTCTCGGATGGAAAAACTCTCCGTGCAAATATATCCCTTCTGATAAACAACGCCGCTCTCGGCGGGAAAATAGCGGCCTCTCAGGCGTGGGTCGTATGAATTATATACTTAAGAATTCACGGGTCTATTCCGTTGATACTGGTGAGTTTAGCGACAGGGATCTGTACATAACCGACGGTAGAATTTCAGATAGAGCCGGTCCGGAATCCCTAACCATGGACCTGTCCGGTAAATTCATATATCCGGGATTCGTTGATTCTCACGCTCACCTGATCGGGACGGGGCTGGAGAAGATGGCAGTTGATCTGCGAAATTGCAGATCGATGGAGGATCTTCGCTCGCGGCTGCAGATAGAAAGTCATCTCGTCAGGGCCAGAGGCTGGGATCAGGAGACTCTGGGCTTTTTACCGGAACGTCGGATTCTGGACAGGATCACTTCGCAGCCGGCCGTTCTCGTCAGAAGATGCGGTCATGTGGCCACTGTCAACTCGGCGGTCATAGATCGTTTCTCGCTCGAAGCGCTGGACGGTCTGGATGAAACCGATATCGAGACTGGTGTGATCAAGGAAAGGGCACTCGAAAGATTGAACTCGATTGTGAAGTTAGCCCCCGAAGAGGTCGAGGAGGCCATACGCAGGGGAAGCGTGGAGTTTCTGAAGTACGGAGTAACCTGTGTTCACAGTGATGATCTTCATGGTATGGAACTTGAGACGCTGGTTGAGAGTTTGAAGCGAATAGACAACATAAGAGTATTCGAAAAGATAGCCGTGGAAAGACCTGATCAGCTTTCGATGGTCAGTATGGCCAGAAACGGAGAAACGAGGTTTTTCAAAGTTATCGCCGCGAAGATATATCTGGACGGCTCTCTCGGAGCAAGGACAGCGGCTATGAAAGAACCGTATTCCGATTCGCCCCGTGAAACTGGTATCCTATACATGGATTGCGAAACTCTGAAAAGTATCGTCGAAAGGGCCGACCGTGAAGGAATTCAACTATGTATCCATGTTATCGGCGATAGATCGCTGGAAGAAGCGTTGAAAGCCTTTCACGGTTCTAGAGCCCTTGAATTGAAGCACCGACTGATACACGTACAGATAGCATCTCCGGAAGAGATCCACAGAATCGCCGACCTGGGATTGACGGCTTCGATTCAGCCGGTTTTCTTCGATTCCGACGCACATATCGCTCCCGGCCGTTTTGGAGAGGCACGGATAAAAAATGCTTACCCTTTCAGACGAATGAGGGACGCGGGAATCAGAATGGCTCTTTCGACCGATTCGCCAGTTGAAAGTCCTTCTGTACTGCCGAATCTGGTATCGGCCGATAGATTCTTTCAAAGAAGAGACTCGCTGGAGATGTACACAAAGGCCGGTTACTGTCTGGCAAACAGGGAGGAGAGGGGCTCTCTACTTCCCGGCGACGAGGCAGATTTCTTTGTTTCTTCCGTGAATCTTCTGGATGGCATGGGGGAGGCGGAATCGGAAATAACCTTCGTAGATGGAAAAATAGTTTACCATACTGCAAATCGGCAATTGTACACAAAATAAGATTCGGGGTGGTCTCTTCAGAGTTTCGTTAAAGTTAAATTAAAGAAAACTATCTTGAATAATCCCGATGAAACTGCTAGAATTATAATGAAAAAAGGCGGCTTGATGCCGCCTTCTGGTGGGCTCGGGTGGAGTCGAACCACCGACCGCCCGGTTATGAGCCGGAAGCTCTAACCAAACTGAGCTACGAGCCCGAACACAGAATTGATTATAATATCCCTCTTGGCTTATGTCAAGAGGTTCAGGAGATGATAATATGCTTGATAGCAGTCTTGCAGGACTTCAGACATCTGTCGATCCCGTTCAAGAGATGACAGTCAGGTATCCAAGAATCCTTGTCATAAAGGCTGCATTCGCTCTTCTCAAAGATGGAAAGTCTATTGAACATAGAGATCTTGAGAAAACTCTGCAGTTGTTTCTTTCAAAATGATCGTGTATAGAGCGTCTTTCATTTTTTCATCCTCAGATGAAACGAGAGGTTCATTATATCCGAAGGAGTGATACCGGGTATTCTCATCGCCTGCGCGAGAGATTCCGGAGCCGTTTTTTTGAGTTTTTCCCTTCCCTCGGTCGAGAGATTGGCCACTTCATCGTAGTTCAGGGTTCTAGGAATGGACTCGTTTTCCAGCTCGCCCAGCCTGTTGATCTCCTCTTTCAACCTTTCCACATATCCACCGTACCTGGTTTCTATATCGACCTGTTCGATCAAATCTTGATCCTTAAGTGGCTGAGGATCGAATTCCTCGAGATCGTTGTATCCGATGCCGGCCCTCCTCAGCAGGGAGATGAACTTTACGGTTGTATCGATCGCTGTGCTTCCGGCTTTAACGAGAAGATCGTTGAGTCTTCCCGAAGGTTTTATAGAAATTTTCGAGAGTCTGTCGATCTGCTTCGCGACTTCTTCCTTCAATCTGCAAATCTTTTCGAAAAACCATTTCGGTATCAGTCCATACCTGTATCCGTACTCGACCAATCTGAGACTGGCGTTGTCGTGTCTCAACAGGAGTCTGTACTCGGCCCTGGAGGTGAGCAATCTGTAAGGTTCGTCCACTCCCCTGGTGACAAGGTCGTCTATCATGACGCCGATGTAAGCCTCCGATCGCCCCACGATCATTTGCCGGAGACCGAGCAGCTTTGCGGAGGCGTTTATCCCTGCCAGAAGTCCCTGGCCGGCGGCCTCTTCGTAGCCGCTCGTCCCGTTGACCTGACCGGCGAAGTAGAGATTCTCGACAATCTTGCTTTCAAGCGTCGGGTACAGTTGCGTCGGATCTATGTAATCGTATTCTACGGCGTAGGCCGGCCTGACAATCTCGGCCTTTTCAAGACCGGGGATGGTTCTGATCATCTCCAGCTGTGTTTCATAAGGCAGACTCGTGGACAGGCCATTCAGATAATACTCGTTGCTCGAAGCGCTCTCCGGTTCGACAAAGAGTTGATGGCTGTCTTTCGAGGAAAATTTTATTACCTTGTCCTCTATTGACGGACAGTAACGCGGTCCGCGTGAATTTATAAGCTTTACGTCTCCATACAGTGGAGAGAAGTGGAGGTCTCTTTTTATTATTTCGTGGGTCTTATCGTTGGTTCTCGTTAGCCAGCAAGGGTGATTGTTTTCGAGCACAAAGGGCTCGCTGAAGTGTGAAAAGGCCAGCGGAGAGCTTGACGTGTCCTGACGTTCCATCCTTTCGAAATTTATGGACCGGCCGGCGATCCTCGCTGGAGTACCTGTTTTGAAGCGTCTTACGTTGAATCCCAGCTTTATAAGCGAACGGGATAATTCTGTCGCGGGGAACTCTCCGAGTCTTCCGGCCGGAAATTCCCTGGGGCCTATGAAGATCTTCCCTCCCAGGAAGGTCCCGGTGGTGACGATCACAGCTTTAGCCGAGTATTTTAGACCGAAGTGCGTCGTTACGGCGACGATCCGCCCGTTTTCGGCTTCGATGTCCGTAACTATTCCGCTCTGGAGCGATAAATCGTTTTGTTCCTCAAGCTTTCTCTTCATTAGTTTACTGTATTCGTATTTATCTATCTGTGCCCTCAGGGCCCTGACGGCCGCACCTTTGCTTGTATTCAAAACTCTTATGTTCAAAGATGTTTCGTCGGTAGTTTTGGCCATCTCTCCACCCAGGGCGTCTATCTCTCTAACGACGACCCCCTTTGCGGGGCCGCCGATGGCGGGGTTGCAGGGTGCCCATCCGACCGTATCGAGATTTATGTTCAGAACCAGTGTTCTCAGACCCATACGGGAGCTTGAAAGTGCCGCCTCTATACCGGCGTGACCGGCTCCGATGACAACTATGTCAAATTCGTAATCTCTTTTATTTGAACACATAACATCACTCCTCTATCATAGTATTGTACACAGAGAGGGGGCATCGATTTGAGAAAAGTCTGTTTCGTTGATACTACGATGCGAGATGCGCATCAATCTTTACTGGCTACGAGGGTTACGACGGGTGAGCTTCTAGAGGTAGCTGCCCTGGTAGATAGAGTGGGTTACCACGCCGTCGAGGTCTGGGGAGGCGCGACCTTTGATTCCTGCGTGAGGTATTTGAACGAGAATCCCTGGGAAAGATTGGACGCTCTGAAGGGTGAGTTCAAGAACACAAAACTCCAGATGCTTCTCAGGGGTCAAAACCTTCTCGGATACAGGAACTACGCGGATGATGTAGTCGATCTCTTCGTCGAAACGATGTCCAGGCACGGCATAGATATCGTCAGGGTCTTCGATGCGCTGAACGACTTCAGAAACCTCGAGAAATCGACTCAGGCCATCAAGAAGTACGACATGCATCTCCAGATAGCCATGTCCTATACCACTAGCCCGGTGCACAGTATCGAGTATTTCGTCGAGCTCTCCGACAGAGCGATCGAATTCGGTGCCGATTCGCTATGTATAAAGGACATGGCGGGCCTTCTAAAACCCGGTACGGCATACGAGCTCGTCTCGGAGATAAAGAAGCGGCATGCCATTCCCCTTGAAGTGCATTCCCATTTCACTACCGGCCTGGCCGACATGACTTACCTCAAGAGTGCGGAGGCCGGAGCCGACTATCTAGACACGGCAACCTCCTCTATGGCCTTCGGCACCTCGCAACCCGGTGTTGAGAGTCTCTGGACGGCACTGGCAGACATCGGGCTGGCAGAAAAGCCGGATTATAGATTGCTGGAAGAGATAAACGGTTACTTTGAAAAGGTTAGGAGAAACCATAAAGGTACCGACGCCGGATTCACCATCAACACTTCCGTGCTTGAAAACCAGATCCCCGGAGGGATGTATTCGAACCTGATAAATCAGCTGAAAGCGCAGAACATGCAGGAAAGATTTCCCGAGGTTCTTGAAGAGGTTCCCAGAGTCAGAGAGGAGCTCGGCTATCCGCCACTGGTTACCCCCACCTCGCAGATCGTCGGTGTTCAGGCGGTTCTCAACGTTATAACAGGCGAGAGGTACAAGATGATAACCAAAGAGGTGGAGAAATATATCAAAGGATTTTACGGCAAACCACCCGCAGATGTCTCCTCCGAATTGAAGAAGAGAGTTCTCGGAGATGGTGAGCCCATATCTTTCAGACCGGGCGATGCGATAGAACCGGAGGTGGAGAAGGGCAGGAAAGAACTGGGTCTGCTTGCCAGGAACGACGAGGATCTCTTGATATATCTCCTGCTCGGAGAGGTCGGCAAGAAGTATCTTTACGAGAAGTACAGGGAAGACCTGAAGATAGATTTCGATATTGCCAGGGATTATCAGGACGGTATGACGGTTTATCCAGTTTAAAGTACGGTTTTGAAAGCGAAACAAATGAAACCATATTCGATTTTCTAAAGAAGAGAAAACATACAGTATTTCCACTTATACGCCTCTAATTGCCCGTGGGTAAGATTTTTCTCACTGCCACAGTGTGAACATTAATAATTAGAAGACTGGATTTCTGGTAAAATTTTTGTAAGGCGATACGCCAATAACCACAAAGGAGGTTCTAAAGAATGAGAAAACTCACGGCAGTTCTTATCATTCTGCTTGTAGCTATGTCTTTTGCCAGTGCAAAGCTCGTCATCTGGTCTTCGGAAAATCAGATACCCGCACTCGAAAAACTTGCTGCAGATTTTGAAAGCGACTACGGTATTCAGGTCGAGATACAACAGGTGAATTTCGGCGACATTAAATCGAAGTTTCTAACGGCCGCTCCGGCCGGAGAGGGACCGGACATAATAGTCGGTGCCCACGACTGGGTAGGAGAACTGGCCATCAACGGTCTTATCGAACCGATTCCCTTCCTTCCCGACAGAGAGCAGTATTACGAAGTTGCTCTGGATGCTTTCAATTACGGCGGGAAACTTTACGGAGTTCCATACACGATCGAAGCCATAGCGATCATTTACAACAAAGACCTGGTTTTCGACGTACCCAAAACACTGACAGAGCTAGAACAGCTCGCCCTTGAAGCCAGCGATGACGAAGTGGTCGGCTTTATCTACACAGCCGGAGACTTCTATCACTCGGCTCCCTTCATACTGGGAAGAGGCGGATATATATTCAAGGAAACATCTGCCGGACAGGATGTCAAAGATATCGGCCTTAGCAACCAGGGTGCGGTCGCCGGTGGTAATTTGATTAAGTCCTGGTTCGACAAGGGGCTCATCCCCGGCGGACCGAACTACAACCTCATGGATTCTCTGTTCAAGGATGGACTGGCGGCCTTCATCGTCAACGGTATATGGGCTACACCGAGCTACAGAGACGCCGGAATCGACTATGCTATAATTCCTTTCAGCGAAATTGCCTTCGACGACGGCACCACGCCGAGACCCTTCGTCGGAGTTCAGGGGTTCATGATAAACGCCAAATCTTCGAACAAACTCGAAGCCACAGAATTCGTGGTCAATTACATCGGTAGCTACGAAGGTCAGTACGGTATGTTCCTTGGTGAGAGAAGGGGAACGGCCAGAGCCGACGTATTTGCGTTCATTGAAGCGGGCGCCGGTCCGGAGCTTTACGATGTTCTTCAGTTCTCCAAGAGCGCTTCCGTCGGTACCCCGATGCCGAACGTTCCGGAAATGGCAAGTGTCTGGGGAGCCATGGGTGACGCGCTTGGCCTCATAATCAACGGCCAGGACACCGTGGAAAACGCGTTGAGCGCAGCAGTTGAAAAGATCAAGACCACTATAGGCAATTGATTCTATTCTTATCACATCTCTAAACATGGTTAGGCTGAGCGCGGGGCTATTCCCCGCGCTCTGGTTCTAATTGCCTGGAGGGATTACCTTGAGTGGAAGACGTTTTGCCGCATTTCTCGTTTTTCTGGCTATTTTAGCCATTTTCAACGGTTTCGCGTTGTGGAGTATCTATCTACTCTATGCAGACGGAAATTTCGGCCTGATGGTTACCATGGTGATTCTTACGCTTCTCATAGATTTGATCGCGCTTAATCCTAAAGGATACCCGTACAGATACATGATCCCAGCTATGGTTCTCCTTTTCATTCTCACTCTATACCCCATGTATTACACGTTCAGAACTGCTTTCACCAATTACGGCACCGGGCATCTCTTCACCAGGCAACAGTCTATTCAAAAATTGTTGAGCGACTACTTCTATATTCCTGAAAAACCGCAAGAGTACGAGTTTTCCATATATATACAGCTCAAAGACTACAACCCGACCGATAACTTCATAACTCTACTCCAGTCGAAAGAAAGCGGAGAGCTTTTTGCCGCCCCGAGACCGCAGGCGATAAACAGGGATGCGACTGGAAATATAACTCTTGCCACTGCCAAAATGCTTGAAATCAAGGGTGATACATTTTCGATCGGCGGCGTCAACTATTCACTATCCCGCTCGCCGACGGGGAGTGTCCTGGCTATAAGGTCGGATACAGGGGAGCGTTTCGTCTATTTCTACTCGCCACAGGACCAATCGACAAGACCGAACGCATCCTTTTATTTCAGCGAAATAAGGGGTGTCTGGCTTCGCAACGCCGAGTTCACCGATAGCGAAGGCAACCAGGTAAGACTCTTTCCAAACTCCCTTTACACCACTTTTGCGACAACGGAAAGAAAATACGCTTTGAGAGCCGAAACGGTTTTCTCAGCCGGCAGGGCTATTCAAGAAACGGTTGTGTACAACAGACAGACGGGAAGAAAGCTCGTTGAAGAGGGCGGCTTCTTTTACGATGTCGATGAAAATGGAAACGATATCACTGTAGAAGGTTATATATCGGATGTCGGGTTCTGGAACTTCGTCAGGATGTTCCGTGACCCGAAGATCAGCAAGCCCTTCTTTCAGGTGTTCGGCTGGACTTTCACCTGGGCCGGGCTCAGTGTTTTCTTCTCTTTCACAATCGGTCTGGCTCTTGCAATGACGCTCAACGACCGCAGGTTGAAAGGGAAGAAAATCTACCGAACCCTCATGATCATACCGTGGGCGGTTCCGGCGTTCATATCGGCCCTTGTGTGGAGAAACGGTTTCTTCAACGAGACTTACGGTGTTCTCAACAGATTCATAGTACAGGGGCTTTTCGGTCTGGAACCGATTAAATGGTTAAACGACGCTTTCTGGGCAAAAGTATCCGTTCTCATCGTAAATACCTGGCTGGGTTTCCCGTACATGATGACCGTCAGCCTTGGGGCGCTTCAAAGTATTCCCGAGGAGTTTTACGAAGCATCTTCGATCGATGGCGCAACCCGGTTGCAGAGATTTAAAAAGATCACCTTTCCTCTGCTGATGGTTACGGTGGCTCCTCTGCTGGTCGGGAGTTTCGCCTTCAACTTCAACAACTTCACGGGGATATATCTGGTGACCCAGGGAGGTCCGGCGATCGTGGGCGCATCCACGCCGGCCGGAGCGACGGATATACTGATCTCTTACACTTTCAAGCTGGCCTTTGAGGGGAGAGGTCAGGACTTCGGCTTTGCCAGCGCCATTTCGATCATCATTTTCATAATCGTTGCCGGATTCAGCTGGATTAACTTCAAGCTTTCCGGTTCCTTTGAAGAGGTGAGCAGATAATGGCCGTCGAGAGAAGAATTTACTGGTTGAGACATCTAGTACTTATAGCCGTTGTCGTGATAGTTCTCTTTCCGATGGTATGGCTGGTGAGCACATCTATAAGGCGCGATCAGGCGGCCTTTTCATCGAACCTCTTTTCCAGTAGAGTGACTCTCCAGCATTACAGGAACCTGCTATTACCCGAGAGAAGCGTCGGAAGATTGATTTTGGATTTACAGAGTGCCACCTACGCTACAGGAGATTACCGGGGAAAGAGTCAGGAAGAGCTCAAAAAAAACGTTGAGAGTTACCTGGCCAAATTCGATTCTCTCATGGAAGAAAGCCAGAGAATGGTGTCGAACATCGAATCGGGTATGGCGGAAATAGAGAAAGACGTCGTAAGCAAAGAGAAGCAGATACTCCTCGAGATGAACGAGATAAGAATTAAAGACAAAGAGCTTTTCGAAAACCGTTTGAAACAGATCGGTACTTTTGAAGAGCCCCAGATGGCCTATGCTGTCGGCAGGATTCTCGAGACCACCGTTCCATCTCTGGAAGGAGTTTATCCCTTCTACACCGATCTTCTCGGAGAACGGGCAGCTCCGATAACTGAAGCTATGGAAGGCTACAGGCAGATGTACGAGAGTACACTGAAATACCGCGATGAGACTCTAAAGGCGCTCGTCGGGTTAGAGTTTGAGAACCGTGAAGAAGTGATAACATCACTGAATTCGATAGACAAATACATCTCTCTTTCTTCCGTGGACTACTCCGAGTGGAGGAGGGTGGAATGGTTAAGGGTAATCAACAGGTATTTGCGTGAAGTGGAGAGTTCTCTTCCGGAAATGGAAGCCTCTGTTCTTAATCAGGCGAGAACAAACCTTTACGAATCTTTCAGGGCGGCCGGAGATTCCTGGGAAGCGGTTCTAACATCCAACGGGGAAGTTTCACAGGAGCTCTCATCCCTTGCCGGTGAAGCTTTCGGTTCCGGTTATTATAAATACATCGAAGCAAGCGAGGTTCTTTCAGGCATGGAAAACTCCATAGCGGAACTCAAAAAAACCCTTGCCGTTTCAGAATCTGCCGTTCTGGAACTCGAAGACTCGTTCGAGATAGCTATTCCAACTGTGATATCCGAAACCAGGAAACTGTCGGCCTTGATTCCCCCATTTGAGCTAGTGGCCTCAAAAGGTATCGAAAGCAGCGACCCGGTCTCAGGCGCCAAACTGACAGGCTCGCTAGATGGGGTTCTGTCGGCCAGGGAAACCATAAATCTAGTGAACGGTCAGCTGGCAGGTATGAAGAATGTTGAGGAACTCTCTTCAGAGCTTTCCGATCTTTCATCGAAACTCTCCTGGTTCGTCGATAACAGAGAAGTGCTCATGAAAGCCTCGGGCAACTCTGAGATCTCCAAGGGAGCCGATGTGATCAATATAGCCCTGTCGAATCTTTCGAGAGTCTTGCCGGTTCTCCAGACCAGTGTTTCCGAGTATCTTGAGGTTTCGAAGAGTGCCGAAGAGTCTAAATCCAGGCTGCAGACTCTGGAAGGCGAGAAGGAAAAACTGCTAGATACGATTTCAAATCACGAAGAAGAGGCGAGAAAGGCCGAAGAGTCTTACGTGCATGCACTGGAAGCTATTAACATAAGGTCGGCGATGCTTTACACGGACCGGGAGATCCTCTCGATAGAAGAGGCCAGAAATTACGTTTTGAATTTAACGAACGTTCTAAACAGCTATTTCAATATCAAAGCCCCCGTCCGCTACCGGACGCTGGTATGGTACGACGACTTCGCCAAGGCCGACACCGAGGCAAGAGATGGCACCGTTCTGTTGAAAGAGTTGATATCTTCGATGAGAGTGATGAAGGACGATCTCGCTTCGAAGATAGAGAACTATATAGAACTCAGGTTTCTGGGAACATCGATAACGCTCGACGATTTCGGGAAGATGCAGGAAACGTACAACTCTCTCTTCCAGCAGGTCAACGCCAAGTATCAAAGGGCGTCCAGACTGATTTCAGACCTTATAGAAAAACCCACTTCTTATTCCGAATCGTACGCGGCCGAACTCAGAGAAGCGGATAAAGCCCTTTTCAGGGCGAACCAGATCTGGGTTCAGAAAGAGAGCACGTACTTCTATTTTGTCAGATGGCTTCTGAACTCCGTCATAGTGGCGCTGGCCGTTGCACTCATAAGTGTTACGGTCGCTGCTCTGGCCGCGTACCCATTCAGTAGAATGAGATTCCCAGGCAGGAAACAGGGACTTCTGGCACTGCTTCTGGTTCAAATGTTTCCATCGATCATGTTCATGGTTGCCCTGTACGCGTTGCTTCAATTCCTGGGAAGCGTTGTTCCCTTCCTGGGGCTCAACACTCTCGGAGGTTTGATATTCGTGTACTCCGGGGGGATCGCATTCAACATATGGCTCATAAAGGGTTATTACGACACGATATCTAATTCGCTGGAAGAGGCTGCCATGATCGATGGAGCAACGAAATTCCAGGCCTTCACCAAGGTCATTCTACCCCTTGCCAGACCCATTCTGGCGGTGGTTGCGATACTGACCTTCATGAATATTTTCAACGAATATCTCATCGCAAGAATAATCCTTCAGGATATGAACAAATGGACGTATGCCGTCGGCCTCTGGCAGTTTTCCGGTAGGTTTGAAACCAGCTGGGGGCCATTCACAGCGGCCGCCTTGATAGGTGCGGTTCCGATGGTCATTTTCTTCCTGGTTTTGCAGGATTACATAGTCGGAGGCCTCACACAGGGTGGCGTGAAAGAGTAATTCCAACGACGGGGCGGATCTCTCCGCCCCGCTTTTATGGAGGTTTTATGGAACTCGTCTTTCCCGACTACGAAGGAAGTTCGATAGTGAATTTCTCGGCTGGCCTTCTGGAACACTTTATGGCCCAGCGCCCCGATGGTAGCGTTCCCTACTCATTTGAATCCAACAAAATTGACCTTTCAGGATCGGAGAAGGTAGTGGTCTTCGTGATCGATGCGCTAGGGTACTTCAATCTCCTGAGGATAATGGAGGAAAACTCTTTCAGACTCTTCTCCAGAGAGGATATCAGAATACTCACATCGGTCTTTCCCTCGACCACCACGGCGGCGTTGACATCGATATTCACCGCAAACACCCCATCCAGGCACGGTTTTCTTGGGTATCTGTTGAACATACCCGAGTACGGTGGTCTGGTAAACATGATAGAACTGACTCCATACACACAGGACAGAGACAATCTGACCAGACTGGGTTTCGATCCTTTGAAATATATAGAGCGGCAAACCATCTTCGAATCGCTGAAAGAAGCCGGTGTCAGAGGTTACCACCTCACTTCGAAGAGCTTCGTGAACACAGGATTAACCAGAATGCATACCCGCGGCGGGATCGCCAGGGGAGCGCATGGGATTGGAGATATACTCGAGGAACTGAAGATAGTTCTGGATTCTGAGGAAGCCAGCAGTCTCACAATAGTTTACTGGGGCTTGATAGACACCTACGGTCACAGATATGGCCCGGAATCGCTGGCTTATTCGGTCGAAACGACGGCTTTGATCCGCTCCATAGAAGATTTTTTCGATAGGTATGTGGAGCCGGGAACGAGCTTTTTCATCACCGCCGATCACGGCCAGATTCAAACGCCATGGGACAGGGAGATCTGGTGGTCGAAGTTCGATAGATCTTTTGAACACATGTATTCGATGCCCGGTGGTGAACAGAGAATGGCCTATATATACACCAGCGATCGGGAGAAGACGCGGGAGGTTCTTGAGGAGCTTTACGGCGATTCTCTCCTCGTAATTCCTACGGACAGCCTCGACTGGAAGAGGTATTTTGGCGGTGAGATGTCGAACACTCTCAAAAAGAGAGTCGGAGAGCTGATCACCATTTCGAAGGAAGATTACTCTTTCTGTTTCAAATACACCGGCCAGGAACACTCACTAAAAGGCCGTCACGGTGGATTGTCGCCCGAGGAGATGTATGTTCCTCTGATATTTCTCAAAAAGGGCTAAGTCTTTCGGGGATTTCTCCTGTCCCAGTTGAGTTCGGCAACGGACTTTTGAAGATAGACGGGTTCAAGATCGATGCCGGAAAGTATCTTCCCGCTCCTGAAAGCCTCCAGCGCGACCTTTTGCATCGAAGTGGGCGACGGTTCCACGAGGAAGGTTCTATATTCTTTAAAATCCGCAAGTTCCTCGGTTCTTTCCGAACATACTATGGTTGACTTATCTAGCTTCCCTTTAATCTCCGCCGTAGAGCTGAAAAGCGTTTCACCGGGTCTCTTCTTGAGATACGCCCGCCAGTAGAAGTGGCCCTCTCTGCCCTTTCTGCAGATTACGAAGTCATCGAAATCCATCCCTTCGGCCAGCGGACCGAGTGAATTGAAAGGAGCCACGGGGATGTTGTGCGGCAGGGAGAGCCCCTTTATGGTAGACAACCCCACTCTCAGACCGGTCAACGATCCGGGACCGACGCCCGCTCCGAGAAAGTCCAGATCGGCGGGGGAGATCTCCAGTAGATCAAGAGACTGCTTGATAACAACGGCCAGCATGGATCCGTGACGGTCCAGATCTTTCAAAGAAAGGTTGATATCGCCTTTGCCGTTGCTGGCCGAAAGCAGCAGGGTTCTGGATGAGGTATCGACAATCAGATATTTCATACGCAGTTCAATTGAGGTTTTTGAAGCCTTCGCCGAAGACTTCGGAGTTGTTGACCAGAATGACGAAGGCCTTTTTGTCGATGGCTTTGACTATGTGTCTCAACTGGCCAATTTCGCGCCGTCGTAGCGAAACCATCAGTACGGGCCGCTCTTCGCCTGTGAATCCACCTGTGGCTTTGATCATCGTGGTTCCCCTTTCCATCTCGCTTATTATCCTGTCCTTTATCTCGGTGCTGTTTACACTCACTACGAAGGCCGTTCTCGTGTTTCCTATACCCTCGATGATCGCGTCGATAGTTTTGCCGGTCGTGAATATGGTAATTATTCCGTACATGGCAGCTATGGGACCGAAGACGACGATCGCGAAGATAGTTATCAACGAGTCGCTTATGAAGAGCCCGGATCCAGTGCTGAAACTGAAGTACTTTGCCAGTATCATGGCAACGATATCCGTTCCGCCCGTGGAGGCTCCCCTCCAAAGGACCAGTCCCATTCCGACTCCCGCTACCACCCCTCCGTAGATCGCAGCGAGTAGGAAGCCATCCTGAGTGGAAGCGGCGTCCAGATATGGAAAATGTAGCTTCTGCATTATGTCTACGGTCAGCGACATAAGTATCGCGGAGTATATGGACTTTATTCCGAAGCCGATTCCGAGAACCACGAAGGCCAGCGCAAACAGGAAAATGTTGTAAACCAGCATTTGGGCGCCAACCCAGAAACCGAAAATTCTGTAAAGGATTATCGCCAGACCGCTAACCCCGCCGGCGATGATGTTGTTTGGAATCATGAACGAGACGATCGCCACGGACGTCAGAATCGAGCCTATCGTTATAAGCGAATAATCAAGCAGGGTCTTTCTCAGAGCCGTCATTCGACCACCTTGGAGTTTTTCAACTTGGCAATCTGCTGCAACAGCTTCTTTTCTCGGCTTGACGGTTTTCCTATGTTGACCCTCACCGTGACCAGCAGATCCCCGCGTTTGCTACCCGATATGTTCGGGACCCCGAGATTCTTCATTCTGAAGACGGTGCTCGGACTGGTGCCGGCCGGTATTTTAAGAGTCTCGCTACCACCCTCGGGAAGTCCGACGTCAACCGAAGTTCCCAGGGCGGCCTCAACGTAATCTATTTCTTTACTCACGTAGAGATCGTTACCGTTTCTGCGGTATTCGGAAGGCATTTCAACCCTTACGCTCACATAAAGATCGCCCGACGGACCGCCATTTTGACCGGCGTTTCCGTGCCCCCCGATTCTCAAAGTGGAGCCGTTCTCAACACCGGCGGGAATATTGACGCTTACCTGGTGTCTCTCCTTCTGAGTTCCTCTTCCCCCGCAATCGGGGCAGCGTTTGTCGGTTATCTTCCCGCTGCCGCCGCAGGTATTGCAGGCGTGTGTGTTGCTGAAGATACCGAAGAAAGATCGGTGCTCTTCCTTTATATAGCCCGTTCCGTTGCAGTTGGGACAGGTTCTGTAACTGGTGCCGCTCTCCGATCCGTTGCCGTTGCAGCTCTTACAGGTGGTGCTCCTGTCGTACTCAAGGATCACTTTCTTTCCCAGGATTACATCCTTCAGATCCACAACTACCGAAGCGTGTATATCCTCGCCCCTGATGGCGCGTGGCCCCTGAGTTCGCGAAGCTCCGCCAGATCTGTTACTTCCGAAAAAGACGTCGAAGACGTCCTGAAAGTCTCCGAAGATATCGTCGAAGTGACCTCCTTCAGCGCCTGGGGTTCTGCCTGAGCCACGGCTGTAGGCCGAAGGATCTCCTACGTAACCAAAACGATCGAACATGGCTCGTTTCTCTTGATCGGAAAGAACTTCATAGGCTTCCTGTATCTCCTTGAATTTTGCCTCGGCCGATTTTCTATCTTCACCCTTGTAAGCATCGGGGTGCCATTCCTTCACCAGCTTTCTGTAAGCCCTTCTTATATCCTCCGGCGTTGCCGTTCTGGGAACCCCGAGAATCTCGTAATAGTCCTTCCTCGATGGAGCCATGAAAATCACCTGCCACAGGTTCTCATTCGTCCGTTGGAGAGCTGTTTAGAGCTACCACTACCCTTGCCGGTCTGAGAACCTTCCCGTTGAAATTGTAACCGATCGCATTCACCTTATACACTGCCATGTCCGGTACTTCGTTCGTTGATACGGTCTCGTCCACTTCGTTGGCGAAAGGATCGAAAGGCATTCCGATCTCAGGCTCAATGAAGGAGACCCCCTCGTCCGACATCAGTTTTTCCATCGACTTCGATATCAATTCTATACCCAGAAAAAGACCGTCGTCTCGATTTTGACTGTTGGCCAGCGCCCTATTCAGATCCATGTAGATATCTATTATCCTCAGAACCGTTCTCTCTTTGCTTCTTCTGACCTGTTCTTCCGCTTCCCTGCGTATCGCCGTTTTGAAGTTCTGGAACTCGGCTCTCAACCTTGCGTTTTCTTCTATCAGGTCCTTGACCGATGCCTTCAATTCATCTATCTCAACTTTTGAAGCACTTTCCGTTTCAAATGAGTTTTCCTGCACTCCGAAAGGAGTCTCGTTTTGATCCATGTTGTTGATGGCTTCTTCGCGCTTTTCGTCCATAAAGTTTCCTCCTGTCTGCTATCTGTTCGAAAAAACCTCCGAAAGTCTGTTTATAGAGAATTCGAGATAGCCCGTTATCTTCTCGTAATACGACAGCTTCGGAGTCACTATATAAACCGTACCTATCTTCTCATCGTTTCTGGTGTAAGGAGAAGCGAATATAGAGTAGTTCTTCATCTCCTCCCTGCCAATCTCCTGGCCTATGAAAGCCTTTGGAGAATCTACCTCTCCCAGTTCCTTTAGGAGTCCCTCAAGGTTTTTGGGATTCTCTATCGCCCTTACAAGATCTGTGACATCTTGAGAGTCAAGATACTCACTGACTATGACGAACTCTAGTCCATACCTAAAATACTTCTCTTCGTTTTCCTTGTCGAATATACTTTGCAGGAAGTGAAGTATCTCCTGTACTCTCCTGTCGTACCATTGATCCTCTTTTATTTCGACGTTCCTGATGCCCTTTCGTATCTCGCCTATGGTCTTTCCGACCACCGCCATGTTGATTTGTCTTTGGAAAGTATCGACGTCAAATTCGCTAAAGCCCGTAAAAACAGTGGTGTTCAAACTCACGCCCAGATCGGTGATCACCGAAACGTTCAGGTAACTCTCGGCTATTCTGGATATCGAAATCGACCTCACGACCAGTCTATCTAGTTTCGGCTTCTCGATTATCACGAAGGCCGAGGCTGCGTGAGCGAGAATCCTGGTCATGCCCTGTAGTAGTCTTTCGGTATCGCCCATGAAGCTGGCCTGGCGGATGGCTATGGCCACTTTGCTCTCCTGCAAGTCCCTGGAGATGCTCTTTATTGAATCGAGATAAAATCTCAATCCCTTGTCCGTCAGAACCCTACCGGCCGATGTGTGCGGCTGGTTGATATACCCCAGAAACTCGAGCTTTCTCATATCGTTCCTTACCGTCGCCGAGCTGAAATTGAGGTTTGAATGCTCGAGAACCTGTTTCGAACTCACGGGCTTGCCGGTGGATATGTACTCTCTCGATATACAGTAAAGAACTCTTACCTGTCTGGAGTTTAGATCCGGACCAATCATTCGCCTTCTAGACATTTAGCACTCCTTCCAAAAGACTGCTAATTAATGTTAGCATACGCCGCCTCAGTTGTCAAGTTCAGGGAGCGATGATACAATCTTCTAGAGCGAAAGGGGTGTGATTCATGAGATTGTCTCAGATCATAGAACTCCTCGGCAACAACGTCCTTCAGGTAGTGAACCCCGGTAATGTTGACCCCGAATTTGAGCATGTGGAGAGCGATTCAAGAATTCTCAAAGAGAATGTTCTCTTCATATGCATAAAGGGTCAGGCTTTCGACTCGCACCTGATTGCCAAAGAGCTGCAAAAAAAGGGTGCGGTTGCGCTGATAGCCGAGACTGTCATTGAAGATGAAGAGTTATTCATTCCCATCGTTTACGTGAAAAGTACCCGTCTCGTAGAGGCTTTGTTGACCATGGAGGAGTACAACCACCCCTATCGTAAACTAACGACTATAGGAGTCACCGGTACAAACGGAAAGACGACGATAACCACTCTCATATATCATGTGCTCTCTATTTTTGAGAGGAAAGCCTCCCTCATCGGGACTGTGAGAAACGTGGTCGGCGAAAACGTATATACGAACCCCAAGAACACCACGCCTGGTCCTTTCGAGCTGGCCAGACTCCTTCAACTTTCGAACAAATTGAAGTCCGAATACTTCGTCATGGAAGTCTCTTCACATTCGCTTTCCATGAACAGAGTCGAGGGCATGAGGTTCGATGTTGGTATCATAACCAACGTTACGCGGGACCACCTGGATTTTCACTTCTCCTTTGAAGATTACTACAGGGCTAAGATGCACCTGTTTTCGCTTTTGAAATCCAACGGTATAGCCGTAGTGAACGGAGACAAAATAAACATCGCAGACATTCACATATCCAGAAGCCGCATCATAACGTACGGTTTCGGAGACGAGTCGGATTACAGGATCGAAGATCTCGATGTTTCCCGCACCGGAATGGATTTTACCATTCACACTCCTTTCGGTTCCTCTCAGAGGGTTTACACCCGCCTGATAGGGGAGCACAACGCGTACAACGTGGCGGCCGCCATCGCCGCGCTCAATTCGTTGAATTACGATATGGATCATATAATAAAGGCTATTTCTTCTTTTGGTGGAGTGCCCGGGAGGTTCGAATTCGTCGAAGAGGCCACCAAGTACGGTTTCGATGTCGTTATAGACTTCGCCCACACGCCAGATGCTCTGGAAAAACTTCTGCGCACCGCCAGAAGGCTCAGCCCTGGGAGGTTGATCCTCGTCTTTGGAGCAGGTGGATCGGCAGACAAAGGAAAGAGACCTTTGATGTCGGAAGTTTCTTCGCGGTTCAGCGATGTGGTGATTCTGACCTCCGACGATCCGAAAAACGACGATCCTCTGGAGATACTTCAAGATCTGGAGAGCGGCATCGACAAATTCAAGCCTTATCTCGTGATCCCGGATAGGAAAGAGGCCATTTCCGTCGCCCTTACGCTGGCCAACAGGCAGGATATGGTTTTGATAGCCGGCAGGGGGCACGAAGACTTCCAGATTCTCAAGGACAGGAAAGTGCCTTTCAACGATAAGCAAGTCGTTAAAGATATTTTAGAAACTAAATTCCGGAGGCACATCAAGAAGTGAATTCTAATGAAGCGGTCGAAGAGTTTCTGAAGCTCACGGAAAATCGTAAAATCTCCGTCGATTCCAGAGAAATAAAGGAAGGTGACGTTTTTCTGGCCCTTAAGGGAGAGAAGATCGACGGCAACGATTTCGTGCTCGATGCCCTAAACAGGGGGGCGGCTTCCGCTTTCACTTCACGAAAATTCAACGATAAACGTGCCATATACTGTCAAGATATAAAGGATCTACTGATGAGGGCCAGCAGGCTGCTACTGGCCGGAGCGCATTTCGAAAAGCTGATCTCGATAACGGGCTCGAATGGCAAAACAACGACCAAAGAGATAGTGGCCTTTCTCCTCTCGAAGATCGGCAGGACTTTCAAAACCGAGGGCAATCTGAACACCGAAATCGGGCTGCCGTTATCTCTTATAAACGGCAGGAGAGAATTTCTTTTTGCCAGATTCGGTGTCTTTGAGCTTGGCACCAACAACAAGGGCGATCTGGAAAAGCTGGTATCGCTTCTGGAGCCTCAGGTCTGCGTTCTTCTCAATGTCGGCAGCGCCCATCTGGGCAATTTTGGGAGTCCGGAAGACCTTCTCAAGGAAAAGCTGTCCATTTTCAATTCTAGACGCATGACCACCGCGATAACGAACGGTGACGATACGAGAATCAGGGAGTTCGTTCGAAACCTCAAATGCGAGAAGTACTTTTTTGGAACCGGCAGGTACGATTTTACTCTCGTTGATTTTTCGTACGACGACCGGAGCACTAAGGTGCATTTCGTGAGCGACGGGGACAAGTTCGTAAGGTTGAACGGTTTGTGGAGCGCCGGACAGATAATGGATTTCGGTGCGGCATACCTCGTCGCGAAAGGCTGTGGCCTTGAGGAACCGGCCATAGATATCGCCGGTTTAAGCCTCTCCTTCAACGACCGTTTCAAAGTCGAAAAAATCCACGGAATGACTCTGATAAGCGATTTCTACAACAGTAGTCTCGAGTCGTGGAGGTCGGCCGTCGATTCTATAAAGAAAATCGAGTCGAAAAGGAAGATAGCCGTTGTGGGCTCGATACTTGAACAGGGTACTCACAGCGGCGATACACACATGGAACTGGGAAAGATACTCGGAGCGTTCGACGAAGTCCTCTTCTTCAACACGGACCGTGATATCGAGATGGCTTGCGGAACGGTGAAGCCGGTTCTCATCAGCGATGATGTGAGAGAGCTGGCTTGGTGGTTGAAGGAGAACGCGAAGAAAGGCGATCTGATTTTCTTCAAGGCCTCGCGCAGCGTTTTTCTGGAGAGAGTCTTCGGAAAGTTCATGGAGTTGATTAAAGATGGTTGATCAGGTTCTCTCGTTTTTAATTCCGCTGGTTGCAACGGCAATCCTTCTGGAACCCTTCAAGCGGTTCCAGAGGAAATACAAGATAGGCCAGTACATACGGCAGGAGGGACCGGATCTCCACAATTACAAAACCGGTACTCCGACGGCCTCCGGCGTCATCTTCATACCGATCTCGCTGATCGTCATGATCCTTTTTTCCCGGCAACCGGAAACGCTCATCGTCGTGTCGGCCGGTATCCTCTTCGGCGCAGTCGGTTTGATCGACGATATTTCGAAGATAGCCAAGAAGAATGCTGCCGGTTTGAGCGGCAAGAGGAAGTTGCTCCTGCAGTTCGTATTTGCTTCTATCGTGGTACTTATGATTCAGCTTTACAATCCCCATACATCTATGAAGATCCCCTTCGGTGGCGAGATAGAATTCGGTTTTCTGTATTACATAATCTCCGCAATAGTTCTTGCTGGCATGAGCAATGCAGTCAATCTTTCCGACGGGATAGATGGGCTCGCGGGTTCTATGTTCATCTTCTCGCTAATACCTCTCTTTGCCCTTCCATTGTGGCAGAATGGAATAATCGCCCCGATCTGCGGGGCTCTGGCCGGTTTCTTGTGGCACAACTGGTTTCCGGCATCAGTTTTCATGGGAGATACGGGCGCGCTCGGTTTGGGGGGTATGCTGGCCACGGTTTTCGCGATCGAAGGTAGAGAGATCTTCCTGATTTTTTTCGGCGTCATGTTCATAATTGAAATGTTCAGTGTGATACTTCAGGTGGGATCCTTCAAGCTCTTTGGGAGAAGGATATTCAGGATGTCGCCCATTCATCACCACTTTGAACTCAAAGGCTGGAAGGAAACAAAGATCACTTTCAGATTTTCGTTGCTTGCATTGACCGCGGCCGTCGTTGGTCTGCTGGCCTGGTAGGTGGAGGACGTGTTGAAAAGCAAAATGGGTTTTGTGGGGTTTGGAATATCCAACTATAGATTGCTCAGGGTGCTCGGCAAGGAGTATCCATCTTCTTCTTTCTTCGTATCGGATATGGGATCGATCGAGGGAGAACCCATGGAATTCCTGAAAAAAAACGATATAGAGTTTGAAGATAACGGTCATACGGAAAGACTTATGGAATGCGACAGCTTCGTGGTATCACCGGGAGTTTCGCCGTTCTCGAAAGTCGGGAGGGCCATTCTCGAGAGTGAAAAGCTCTTCACTACCGAACTGGAAGTATCCCTGGATATCCTGAAATCGAAACCTCACGGGGTGATAATCGGAATCACAGGAACTAACGGAAAATCCACCACGGTCACCATGCTCAGCCATGTGCTCGCGGCCAGGGGAAAGACGGTCTTTCAGGGCGGAAATCTGGGCGATCCGCTGGCAGGAATACTGGGAGAGACCCTTGAGTACTACGTTCTAGAAGTCAGTTCATTCCAGCTGAAGTGGTTCAGCAGAAGCGATCCCCGGTTCCATTTGTCGGCCGTCATCAACATCGGCGAGGACCATATAGACTACCATACAACGTACGAAGACTACCGACAGTCAAAACTCCGGCTGGTCGATATGACGGAGGGCTTTTCCCTGCTTCCCGTGTGCGAGAAGGACTTTTTTAATGGCAAGCCTCAACAGGGTAAGATACTCCCCTTTTCGATGCACGGCAAGACCGATTACTGTTACGATATGGGTAAGTTGAGAGTAGACGGGGAGTCTTTCGATAGCGGGGAGCTGCCTTATGAGGGAATTCACAATTTTGAAGACACTCTGGTGGTCATGGCTCTTGCAAATCTTCTGGGTATGCCTATGAGAGGAGTCTTCGAAGATCTCAAAAAGTACGAGTTCCTCTCTCACAGGCTTCAGCTGGTTGGAGAGATAGATGGTGTAAAATATTACGATGATTCTAAGGCAACCAACGCACACGCCGTAGTGGCGGCGCTGAAGAACTTCAACCCCGAGAAGACCGTTCTTGTGCTTGGTGGGAAGGAAAAGGATGAGACCTACATCGAGCTGCTCCAGGTCTTAAAAGGGTTGAAAGGTATTATCGTACTCGGCAACTCGATGAAATCTCTGATCCAGAAGATGAGAACGTCGGGAATAAACTTCCAGCTGGCAGGTTCCATGGAAGAAGCCGTGGAGACAGGTAGACGGAATTCGTGCAGCGGCGACAGTGTCGTTCTCAGCCCGGCCGGTTCCAGCTACGATCTTTACAGGAATTATAAAGAGAGGGGAGACCATTTCAAGAGCATAGTCAACTCGCTTGCAGTGGGGAAGTAATGAAGAAGACTTATTTGATGCTCGCTCTTTTTACAAGTATCTTCCTGATTTTCGGATTCGTTTTTATCTACAGTGCCGGAATCAGCATGGAGGCAAGGCACCCCGACGTCAGCGCTTCGGAATTCCTGGAGAAGCAGCTGATAGCTTTCGCGATAGGTCTGGCCGGCGCGCTCGTTATGATCTATCTGAAGGGCTCCTGGCATTTCAAGAAGGCCTTCACGATTTACTATCCCCTCACGCTTATTCTCCTGGTGGCAGTACTCTTTTTCCCCGACAGGGGAGGATCTCACAGGTGGCTGGATATCGGCAGTCTTTCCCTCCAGATCTCCGAGTTCGCCAAGATATCTCTGCTTATGGTTCTGGCCAGTTATCTGGGAAATATAAAGAAGAGATCTTTCCTAAATACCTTTCTGATTCCTATCGGTCTCGTTTTGCCGGTAGCCTTTCTTGTTTTCATTGAGCCCGATCTGTCGACGACCGGTATTCTCGTGGCCATAACCTTCGTGATGATGATCGTCGGAGGTATAAAGCTGCGCTACATATTACTCGCCATAGTGCTGGGGGTACTGATCATCCTAATTCTTTACAGCGGAGGATTTATCAAGCCCTACCAGCTGGAGCGAATAACCTCGTTCCTCACATCTATAACCGGCGAGGAGCACGAACAGGTTTCCTATTCGATCATGGCCATCTCTTCGGGCGGACTGCTGGGTAAAGGTCTTGGCATGGGACTTGTGAAGTACTATCTCCCGGTGAGTTACTCGGATTTCATCTTCGCAGTGATCGGTGAAGAACTGGGTCTCATAGGGATCGTGGTACTCATGATGGCCTACGTGGGTTTCATAAGGGAGTTGATACTAGCGGGACTCAAGGGGCCGTCGAAACTGGAAGGAAAGCTGTACATAATAGGTTTTGCGCTGTATATAATGATTCAGGCCACGATAAACATCGCGGTCAATCTGGGCCTCTTTCCCCCGACGGGGGTCACCCTTCCCTTCGTCAGCTCTGGAGGCTCTTCGATAATGTCGCTGATGATCGGTTACGGCCTGGTATTCGCGATTCTTATAGAGAAAGAAGAAGAAAACAAGGCGAGCGAAACACATGAGAAGACTTAAGATAGCCTTTTGTGGCGGTGGCACCGGCGGGCATTATTATCCGGCCGTCGCTCTTCTTCAGGAGATAACCAGGCGCACCGACTTCGATTTACTGTACTTCACGGTAAAGGGAAAGATAGACGACAGGAGTGTGGAAAGAGACTTTCCGGGGGTTTCACGGATACCGCTGGAACTCACGGGACTTTTGAGGCCGCTTTACAGACCGGGAAACATCCCGATACTCTTCTCTCATATGATGGCCAAAAAACAAGTTATTAGAAGTCTGAGAGATTTTAGACCCGATTTCCTCTTTTCGACTGGCGGTTACGTTTCCTTCCCTGTTATAAAAGCGGCTCACGAACTGGAAATTCCGGTATTCATACATGAACAGAATTCGATCGCCGGCATAACCAACAAAAAGATGGCCAGATACGCTGAATACTTTTTTATCTCTTTCGAAGAGACCGCCGGTGAAGTGAAGCTACCGGCAGCACGCGTTGTACTTTCGGGAAATCCGGTCAGAGAAAGCACCAAATCGAGAGAGGAGGTACTGGAGGGATTCGGTTTTTCCTGCGAATTTCCCTTCGTCGTCGTCCTCGGGGGCAGTCTCGGATCTTCGGTTATAAACGACGCCTGCGAAAAGTTGTATGTCCTGCTTGAAGAGTCAAATACGCGTATGAACTTTCTGCATTCGACGGGAGATGAAGAAAAAGCGAAGGATTTGCTGCGTTTTTCTTTCGTGAGGTCTTTTGCCTATATAGAGAATCTTTCCGATGCGATAGCTGTTTCGGATCTCGTAATTTCCAGGGCCGGTGCGACCACTATCGCCGAGCTACAGTATCACGGTAGAAAGGGTATAATAATACCGTGGCCTGGAGCGGCAGAAAATCACCAATTGTACAACGCGATTTCACTGGAGAGACTTGGTCTCGGTTATGTTATACTCGAAAGTGACCTAACCCCAGAAAAAATTTTCTATGCAACACAAGAGATGTTGAACAGAAATATCGGTTATATGCCTCCAAGAAGACCTGTTGATATTATTTTGGATTATATACTCCGGGAGGAATCGATTTGAAATACCATTTCATTGGCATTGGCGGAATAGGAATGAGCGGTCTGGCAATGCATTTAGCATCTGAGGGATACCAGGTATACGGTTCGAACTACGAAGAGAACGAGAGGGTAGAATATCTTAGAGCCCGGGGGATAGGTGTTTGTATAGGCCATTCTTCCGAGAATTTCGACAGACCAGATCTTGTGATAAGGACTACGGCGATAAAACAGGGAAATCCCGAACTCGTAAGGGCTATCTCCGAAGATGTTCCCACTATTTACAGAATGGAATTGTTACAAAAGATCCTCGCCGGCAATATATCTACATGCATCACCGGTACCGACGGCAAGACGACCACCACCGCCATGGTTGCCAAGATACTCTTCGATGACGGGAGGGACCCTACGGTCTTTCTGGGCGGGTTGAATTCCTTTCTCACCGACGGTAATTACAGGAGAGGTGGCAACGTTATCGTTAGCGAGCTGGATGAGAGCGACGGCTTTTTCGCCTCTTTCAAACCTGAGAACGCTATAATTACCAACGTCAGAGGCGATCATCTTGAGCACTACGATAATTCCTTCGACAACCTGAAAAACCATTTCAGGTACTTCTCCAGGGGGGTAAAGAACCTCCTGGTATTCAACGCCGATGATCCGGTTTCCGAAAGGCTTTTCAAAGGCGGAATCACCTTTGGCAAAGAAAAAGGGTTGTATCGTTTTTCCAATAGAAAGACCTGTCTGATGAGTCAGACCTTCAGCTGTTGGCGCGGCGACAGCCATATGGGACAGATCAAGCTGATGATACCAGGTGAATACAACGCCTACAACGCGACAGCGGCGGTTGCGCTGACCCACGAACTTGGAGTGTCGATAGACACGATCAAAGCCTCCCTGGAGTCTTTCAGGTCTGTTGATAGAAGATTCACGTTCAGAGGTATGGACAACAGCAGGAACCTCTTTTTCTTCGACGATTACGCCCACACTCCAGACGAGATAAGCAGCACCATAAGGGGTGCCAGGGAGTTCTTTCCAGACAAGAATGTAATCGTGGTCTTTCAGCCGCACAGGTACTCCCGCCTCGTGAGGGAGAATGGCCGCTTTGCGCTCTCTTTGAGAGATGCAAGCGAGGTCTGTGTCTATAAACTCTACGAAGCTTACGAGAAGGGTCAGTACGCGATCGACGAAACCGAGGTCTTGAAGGGACTCAGCAGTTACGGAGTCCCCGCGGTCCACGCGGTTAACTACAACGAGATACTGGACTGGCTGGAAAGAAAAAGGGATGCCGTTGTCCTCTTTCTGGGTGCGGGAGATATAACAGAAGCATCAAAGCTGAGTGCTCTCAAACTTTGCGCAACACATTAGATATTCCCAGATTTCCACATACCGAACAATCCGTGCATCCGGCCCACCTGCAATCAGGTGTAGTCTGTTCTTTCAGTGACCTGAAGTATTCGCTCACCAGATATTTCTTTGAGACACCCAGCGAGATATGTTCCCAGGGTAGCGTCTCGTCGGTAGAGTAACCCTTGAAGTAACCCTCCGTATCGATCGAGGCGATTTTTAAGGCTTCGTCCCAGATCCTCCGGTCGAACTGGTCGTCCCATTCATCGAATATCGCTCCAAGTCTGTAGGCCTCGTAAACGGCTCTCCCTACTTTTCTATCGCCGCGGCTCAAAATACCCTCGACCGGCCCGTTCGAGGGATTGTGAACTTTAATGTCTATACCCCTTCCGGAAAAGCCCCTCAAGAATTCGGCCTTCTGACGGGCCTCGTTTTCGTCTATCTGCCTGTAAAACTGAAACGGCGTGTGCGGTTTTGGTATGAAAACGGCAACAGATACGGCCAATTCTTTGAATCCGATCGCCTTGACCCTTCTGCTGAGTTTCACTATCCCTTCGATATCTTCGGAAGTTTCTGTGGGAAGGCCGATCATGAAGTACAGCTTCAACCTCTGCCAGCCTTTTTTCCTGGCTATCACAGCGCAGTCCAGAAGATCTTTCTCGGTCACGTTCTTGTTTATGACATTTCTCAACCTCTGCGTTCCGGCCTCAGGTGCGAAAGTCAGACCGGTCTTCCTTACGGAAGCTATTCTGGAAGCGATCTCCACGTCGAAAGCGTCGATTCTAGAACTCGGTAGAGAGAGGGCAATCTTACGGGGTTCCATTAGCGGCAAAAGAGAGTCGGTAAGTTCGCCTATCTGAGAGTGGTCCATCGTTGAGAGCGAGAGCAAGGAAACCTCGTCATACCCGGTCCCTCTCAATATTTCTCTCACTCCTTCCGCGATCTCTTCCTTCACTCTCTCGCGGACTGGCCGATAAAAGATCCCGGCCTGGCAAAACCTGCAACCCCTGTTACAGCCCCTCATCACTTCGACGATCGCCCTGTCGTGTATCACCTTCATGAAAGGCACCACGGGCCTTCCATCTATTCCGTAATCGGAGATGTCGGCAACGGCAGCCTTTACGACGTTTCTCTTTCCGGCCGAGGGAATATAAACGCCACGAACTTCGGAGATGATCTCCAGAAGCTCCCTCCTTTTCCCCGATCTGAGAAGATCGAGGTTCTTCTCGATCAGTCCACACACTTCCAGCATCGCCTCTTCGCCGTCTCCGATAACGAAAGCGTCGAAGAAGTCAGACATCGGTTCGGGATTGGAAGCGCATGGCCCGCCCCCGAGAACGATAGGCTCGTGCGTTCTATCTCTCTGAAACAGAGGTATCCCCGCCAGTTCGAGAAGCGCAAGAACGTTCGTGTACCCGAGCTCGTACTGGAGCGTGATACCGACTATGTCGAATTCCAGAGCCGGAGAGTAAGTCTCCAGAGAGAAAAGCGGCACGGAATTCCCTCGCATTTCGTCGATCATATCCTTCCAGGGAAGATAAGTTCTCTCGGCGAAGGTAGAGTCTCTGGAGTTCAACTCTCTGTAAAGGACTTTGAAACCCAGGTGCGACATTCCCACCTCGTAAGCGTCCGGAAAGGCCAGCAGGACTCTCAGCTTTCCCATCGTATCTTTGAGGACCGCGTTCAACTCCTTACCAATATACCGGCTGGGCTTTCCTACACGCGTCAGGACGCCCGAGGATACCAGCCACTTCCTTATATCTTCAGAGACGGTCATGGAATCTGAAACTCTGTGGCTAGAGAGAACATGAGCTTGACGAGGTTGTCATAATCTTCCATAGATATGTATTCGGTCTCCGAGTGAAGGTTCTTAACGGCCAGAGAAAGAGGCACCATCTTCACGCCGTGCTGTTGAAAAGGTATTCCATCGGTTCCGCCGCCGGTAACTCCGACTTGAAGTGGAAGGCCTTTATCCCTGGCGTGTTCCACTATTTTTCTGCCGGTCTGGTAATCGCCCAGAGAAGATGTGTCCGACATTCGAAGCACAGGCCCGTTGCCCGGCCTGACGTCTCCGGTGAGTCTGGAACAGCAGGCGAAAGAGTCGACGGGAAAGAAGAGCGAAGGTTTGATTCTCTCGGAGAGGGCCCGTGCACCGATCAATCCTATCTCTTCCTGCACCGTCCAGGAAAACAACACCTTCCTGGGAAGATCGATTTTCACGAGAAGATCGAGAAGATCCAGAAGCGCGAGACAGCCGAACCTGTCATCGAGAGACCTCACCGCCACAAACTTTTCGTTCAGGATCGATATCTGCTTTCTGAAAACGGCGTAATCGAGAACTTCTATGCCCATAGACTCGGCCTCTTCCTTCGAAGAAGCTCCCAAGTCTATCGAGAGACTCTGCCAAGACAGGTCCGTCTTCTCCTTAAGGTGGGGAGGGGTGATGCCTATTACACCGTCTATGGACTCTCCGGAGGAAGTTATCACGTCCATATGTCGCCCCACCAGAAGTTCGTCGGGAACACCGCCTAGCTTCTTGAAATTGAGTGTCCCGTCGCTGTTAACTCCTGTTATCAGAAGACCTATCTCATCCATGTGCGCTGCGAAGGCGATACTGGAATCGCCCTGACCTATTTCGATTGTGACGTTTCCCAGATCATCTATTTGCGGTTCTATCTCTTGAGGTATCATTTCGAGAATTTTGGACCTTATCATCTCTTCGCGGCCGGTGATTCCCGGAACGAACACCACTTCTGTCAATCTGTCGAGATCCATGAGATTACCTCCTTGTGGTAGTCAACCATTGCGTCATATTTATAGACCGTCCCGAAAACGGAACTCTCGCGGGATTGTGGCCGATCCTTCGGCGATGGAAGTCTGAGCGTTTTACCGCGCATATCTTTTCTCCCACTCGTTCGATTTCCTCCCTATTATAGCCTACGGAAAAGAAGATATGAACTTGAGTCCACAAAGGAGGTCTGGCCAGTTATAATCGGTATTGATCACAATTGACGGGTGGCTGTATTTGATTTATCTTGAATATGAAAGATCTATAAAGACTTCGAAATGGAGGATGAGAAATGAACAATCCAGAAAATCTCAAGAAAGTCAAAGAAGAATGGAAGGAAAAGAAGGTTTTGCCACTGTTGAGGAAATTCCCCGAGAGAAAGAGTCAATTCAAAACGTCGTTCGACGGTGATATCGATATCCTCTATACCCCCGAAGATCTTCCGCCCGACGGCTACGACCAGGCGCTTGGCTTTCCGGGACAGTATCCGTTCACGCGAGGTGTACAACCGACGATGTACAGGGGAAGGTTCTGGACTATGAGGCAATACGCCGGATTTGGAACGGCGGAAGAGTCGAACGAAAGGTACAGATATCTCCTCTCTCAAGGTCAGACCGGTCTTTCGGTGGCCTTCGATCTCCCCACACAGATCGGTTACGATTCAGACGATCAGATGGCCGAGGGAGAGGTCGGGAAGGTGGGCGTCGCCATCGACTCGCTCGAAGATATGGAGGTTCTTTTCGAGGGGATACCGCTCGACAAGGTAAGTACGTCTATGACGATAAACTCCACGGCGGCCATACTTCTGGCCATGTACATAGCCGTTGGAGAAAAGCAGGGAGTCGATCCCTCGAGATTAACGGGAACGATTCAAAACGATATATTGAAGGAATACATCGCCAGAGGAACCTACATCTTTCCGCCAGACGCTTCGATGAGACTGATAACCGATATATTCGAATACTGTTCGAAGGCACTACCGGATTTCAACACTATAAGCATTAGCGGGTACCACATAAGAGAGGCAGGCGCAGATGCCGCTCAGGAAGTGGCTTTCACGCTTGCCGACGGTATAGCCTACGTAGAATCTGCGATAAAAGCCGGTCTGGATCCAAATGTTTTTGGAAAGAGGCTTTCTTTCTTCTTCAATTCTCACAACAACTTCCTCGAAGAGATCGCCAAATTTCGTGCCGCACGAAGGCTCTGGGCGAAGATAATGAAAGACAGGTTCGGTGTCACCGACGAAAAAGCCATGATGCTCAGATTCCACACTCAGACCGGCGGTTCTACCCTCACCGCACAGCAACCGATGAACAATATAATCAGGGTGGCTTTCCAGGCCCTGGCCGCTGTTCTGGGCGGTACGCAATCCCTTCACACCAACTCCTTCGACGAGGCGCTCGGCCTGCCGACACAGGATTCGGTTACCATAGCCCTCAGAACACAGCAGATAATCGCCTGTGAAACCGGAGTAACGGACACGGTAGATCCGGTAGGAGGATCTTACTACGTTGAAAACCTGACCGACAGGATCGAGAAGCTCGCGTTGGATTACCTCCAGAAGATCGACGATCTCGGGGGAATGGTCAAGGCCGTCCAGGAAGGTTACATACAGAAGGAGATTCTGAACACCGCTTACAACTACCAGCTCAAAGTCGAAAGAGAAGAGCAGGTGATCGTGGGTGTAAACCAGTACCTCTCCGATGAAAATCTGAAGAAGGATATTCTCAAAATCGATCCGGTCATCGAAGAGAAGCAGAGAAACAAACTGGCTGCGCTCAAACGAAGGCGAAATTCACAGGTGGTCGAAGAGGCCTTGAAGGAACTCAAAAAAGCCGCGCTGGGCTCTGAAAACCTCTTCCCTATCATACTGAATGCAGTCAAAAGTTATGCGACACTCGGAGAGATTTCAAATACCCTCAGGGATGTCTTCGGAGAGTACACCGAAGCCGTCATTCTTTGAGATAAAGAGGTGAAATGATGAAAAGAGTAAAGGTACTCGTTGCAAAACCGGGACTCGACGGACACGACAGGGGCGCTAAAGTAGTGGCGATGGCGCTCAGGGATGCCGGCATGGAAGTGATCTACACCGGCCTCAGGCAATCGGCCGACGAGGTGGTGAAGGCTGCCCTTCAGGAAGACGTGGATATAATCGGTCTCTCCATCCTTTCTGGTGCACACATGAGGATCTGCGAGAAGGTTCTCAATCTCATGAAGGAAAAGGGGATAGATGAAAAGCCCGTCTTCGTGGGGGGTATAATACCGGCCGAAGACGCTCTGGAGCTAAAGAAGATGGGGATTCTCGAAGTCTTCGGTCCAGGAACGCCTTTGAAGGCAATAGTCGATTCGATAAAGGGTGCAGTAGATAAATGAGCGAGAGGCTTTTTTATGCAAATCAACTCGCCATCTCGAGAACTTTGACCAGAATAGAGAACGACAGATCGGTCGCCAGAGAGATCATAGGTTCGCTGGAAGAGAGAGATTATCACGTTGTGGGTATCACGGGCAGCCCCGGTGCCGGAAAATCTACCCTTACCGACCGGCTCGCCCTCTTGAGTTCTAAAGAGAAAAGAACTGCGATAATCGCCATCGATCCTTCAAGCCCCTTCACAGGCGGGGCCTTCCTGGGAGACAGGATAAGGATGAAGAGCTCCACGAAGAGCGAAGAGATATTCGTGAGATCCATGGCCAGCCGCGGTAAGGTTGGCGGCCTGAGCCCTTCGATCTACGATGCCGTCGAGTTCCTCGGCCGGAGCGGTTTCGACAGGGTGTTCGTCGAAACGGTCGGAGCCGGCCAGTCCGAAACGGATATTGAGAACCTGGCCGACGTGGTTCTGCTGGTTTTGGCGCCGGGTTTGGGAGACGATGTTCAGACGATGAAGGCGGGAATAATGGAGATCGGGGATATCTTCGCGGTAAACAAAATGGACCTGCCCGGAGCGTCACAGCTTGCGACGAGGACAGGTGCCATTCTTGAAATGAGCGGCAGAGAGCTTCCGGTAATTCTGACCAATTCGATCAACGGTCAGGGAGTGGAAGAACTTCACAACCTCATCGAAAAGGCTCTGGGAGAACTCGATATCAGCGGAGCGATCGAAGAGAAGAGGCGCCGGCGTACACTTTACAACAATTTGAACAGCGTGTACCAAATCATAAAGGAAGACTTCTCGGAAAATGCTAAACTCGAAGAGTTAATGAATTATCTTCTAGAAAACAGGAGGTTATCTGATGAGAGCTGACAGGATAGACCACATCGGGGTCGCCGTTAAATCCATCGAAGAGAGGCTGAAGGTTTACAGAGATCTTCTAAAACTCGACCCGGTGAAGATCGAAGAACTCCCGGAAAGGGGTCTGAGAGTGGCTTTTGTGAATGTTGGCGACACACGAATCGAACTGCTCGAACCGATCGCGGAGAACAGCCAGGTATCGAAATTCCTGGAGACGAGGGGCGAGGGGATACATCATATGGCCTTTCACGTCGATGATATCGAAGCCGCCATCAAAGAGGCCGTTGAGCTGGAGATAGTCCCGCTCACGAAGGAGGCTCAGCCCGGAGCTTCAGGTACGAGGGTGGTATTTTTGCACCCCAAAAGTGCCGGTGGTGTTTTGATAGAGCTCGTTGAAGGATCCCACTGAGGGGGTGTTGAAATGGATGACAAATTGAATAATTTCTTTGAAATGGACAGGAAAGTATCTCTCGGCGGCGGGGAAGACAAGATAGAGAAACAGCATAAAGCCGGTAAATTGACGGCCCGCGAACGCATTGAGGTTCTTTGTGACGAGGGCAGCTTCGAAGAGACCGATAAATTCATCAAGCACAGAGCGACCACCTTCGGTCTTGAGGGAAAGGACTTTCCTGCCGATGGAGTCGTAACAGGTATCTGCTCGGTCAACGGCAAAAAAGCAGCGGTCTTCTCTCAGGATTTTACCGTGCAGGGAGGTTCTCTAGGTGAAATGCATGCCAAGAAGATCATGAAAGTTCAGGATATGGCCCTGAAGCTCGGGATTCCGATAGTCGGGATAAACGATTCCGGTGGCGCGAGAATACAGGAGGGCGTTGATTCGCTCTTTGGCTACGGGGGAATATTTCACAGGAATACACTCTCTTCGGGAGTCGTACCTCAGATAACCGTGATCTGTGGACCGTGTGCAGGCGGAGCCGTTTACTCGCCGGCCATAACTGATTTTATAATCATGGTTCGCGATAACTCGCAGATGTTCATAACCGGTCCCCAGGTCATCAAGACCGTTACGGGCGAAGAAACCTCCATGGAGGAGCTCGGTGGCGCCCTCGTTCACAACAGTAAAAGCGGGAACGCCCATTTCATGGCAGATAACGATAAAGAGGCTATGTCTCTGGTCAGGAAGCTGCTAGACTTCATTCCCCAGAACAACGCCGAAGAACCCGATAGACTACCTTCACCCGGGATGGCCGACGAAGAGAAGCTGAGGACCATAATACCCGACAACCCGAAGCAATCGTACGATGTAAAGGATATAATATCGCTCCTGGTGGACGGTGGGGAGTTTGTCGAAGTCCACAGGCATTACGCGAAAAACATGGTGGTCGGTTTTGCAAGGATCGGCGGGAGGGCCCTGGGAATAGTCGCCAACCAACCGGCCGTCTTCGCCGGCTCGCTTGATATAAACGCCTCCGATAAGGCGGCGAGGTTCATAAGGTTCCTGGACGCCTTCAATCTTCCCATAATCACGCTCGTCGATACGCCGGGCTTCCTTCCGGGCGTATCCCAGGAACACGGAGGGATAATAAGGCACGGCGCCAAGCTCCTTTACTCCTATAGCGAAGCCTCGGTGCCAAAGGTGACGCTCATCCTGAGAAAGGCTTACGGCGGTGCCTACATCGCCATGGGCAGTCAACATCTGGGAGCCGACATGGTTTTCGCCTGGCCCGGTGCCGAGATAGCCGTCATGGGGCCCGAAGGGGCGGCGAACATCATATTCAGGAAGGAAATCGAAAGCTCTTCGGAGCCCGAGAAGACCAGGGAAGAGAAGATAAACGAGTACAAAGAACTCTTCGCCAATCCCTACGTCGCCGCTTCCAGAGGATACATAGAGTCCGTCATAGACCCGGCGAGAAGCAGGGCCGAGATATGCAGGGCTCTGGATATGCTCGAAACAAAGACCGAGGGGCGACCGGCCAAAAAGCACGGAAATATACCCCTTTAAGAGGTGAGCGATGGATCAGTATCTTCAGATAACGATCATAGGTATCGTAATTGTCTTCCTAACGCTTGCGATTCTCTATTTCGTATTCAACATACTGGGTAGACTTTTATCCAGGGACGATAAAAAGAAGATTACACCCAGAGTCGTCGCACCCTCTCCGTCGGCTGATTCCGGAAGAGTCGGAGAGAGACCTTCGCAGGAAGCCGAAACCGTTGCCGCTATAAGTGCGGCTATATTGGCAACCATCGGACATGGAAACTTTCAGATAAAATCATTGAAGCCGGTCCCGACCGTTCTGCCATCGGCCTGGAAAAGACGGGACCCTGTGGTTTACTGGAGACTAAGGAGGAGCAAGAATTGAGAAGGTTCAGGGTTAGGGTTAATGGAAAGGAATACGACGTAGAAATCGAAGAAGTATCTTCGCAGACACAAGTTCAACAGACGGTGAGCGAAGCTCCGGAGACACCTGTAGCTGCCAGAAAAACGGAACCCGTGAAAAAGGTCGAAGAAGTGAAAAGATCCGAACCGGAGGTCGATGAGAGACCTTCTCAATCGGGCGACAACGGAGGGACTAACGTTGTCTCGCCGATGTCTGGAACGATCCTCGAGGTTTTTGTCTCCGTTGGAGACAGCGTGAGCGTCGGCCAGAAACTGTTAATACTGGAGGCCATGAAAATGGAGAACAGCATCCTGGCGGAGAGTTCCGGAATGGTCCAGCAGGTGAAGGTCCGCAAGGGCGACAATATAGATGCCGGAGAGACTATGATAGTTCTCGGATCATAAAGGCGGATCTTTCCGCCTTTATGATTCGGGAAGTCTTTCAAGCGTTATGAAGTTTCCAGATGACAGAGAACTGGTCAACCTGTCAAGAATCCTCTCCTTAAAGGTTTTCGGAGTCTTTCCCGATATACCTTTTTCGTTCAACTCGAGACTAAAAAGAGTTCTCGGCAGGCTTGTTTACCTGAAGGCTGCCGGTCGGTTCAAGCCGTTGAGAATAGAGATAGCCTCCTCGATTTACGAAAACGAAGAGCTTCTCACAGGCACGATACTGCACGAGCTCTCGCATTATTATCTCATGATAAACGGTAGAGACTTCTCGCATTCCTCGCAAGACTTCAAGAAACTCTCCAGTGAACTGGGTTTCGACATAAGAGTATCTGCAAAAGTCGAATCTTCCAGAGGATCGGAAAATAGTTGATTTTTCCGGAAATCATCTGCTATAATTATTTATACCATTTGGTATAAATAATTATAACGGTGATGGAATTATGGCTCAAAAGAGGCTATCCAAAGCGCTTGTATATTACAATGAAGAATACTTCATACCTATAAGATTCAGCTATGATGGTATAAAAATTTTTATAAAGGTCATCACTTCTAACTGGATAGAGTCCGCGGGTAGAGAGAGAATATACCACTTCTCGGTCCTCACCAACATGGGAGCCTACAGTCTGGAGTTCCACGAAGCACTGAAAAAATGGTACTGTCATCCACCGGAGAACGGTTGAAAATGACGGGCATAGAGTACGTGGCTCACATAGATATGGACGCTTTCTTTGCGAGTATAGAGCAGGCGGCCAACCCTTGCTTGAAAGGCCGGCCGATCGCCGTCACCGGAATCGGCAAACGCCATTCGGTAGTGACTTCGGCCAGTTACGAAGCCAAAAGACTCGGAGTGAGATCGGGAATGCCCTTCTTTCAGGCCGTTAAGCTCTGTCCAGGTTTGATGGCGGTGAAAGTGCAATCCAGGAAGTACGAATACGTCTCCAGAGAGATCATGAAAATGCTAAGCGGCGTTTCCCCGAGAATAATGGTGGCCAGTATAGACGAGGCTTACGTCGATCTCGGTTTCTATACAAAGCTTGAGGAGGCTCTGAAGAGTTTCATAAAATTCAAACACGATTTGAAAGAAAGTTTCGGGATAACCGCCTCTGTGGGGGTCACGGTCAATCCGGTGCTTTCCAAAATCGCGAGCGATTATTCGAAGCCGAACGGTTTTGTCGTCGTGAAGAAGGGTCTGGAAAGGGCTTTTCTTAAGCATGTACCTTCGGGCGACGTCCCCGGCATCGGGAGGCATACGCTTATCAAGCTGGAGTCGATGGGTTACAAAACGGTCGGAGAAGTTCTCGAGGAGTTCGAAAGAAATCCCTTAAGACTCTACACCGCTTTCGGGAATAGCTTTCTGGGTCTAATTCAGAGTCTCACAAAAAATAGTTTTTCACGGGAGATCTTTTTCAGAGAGGAACCACCCAAATCCGTCGGCCATTCCATGACTCTTTCTGTGGATATCACCGGCCGGGAACTGGTGATGAGAGTAGCCAACTTCCTGGCCGCCAGAGTTGTTTACAGACTCGGGAGGTACTCGATGGAAAGTGCGGGACTCACCGTTCATCTTAGGTACTCCGACGGAAAGTCGCGCAGACTTTCGAAAAGACTCGGTTCCATGATCTCCTCCATAAAGGATATGACCGAAATCCTGCCGTGGATGATCGAATCGATCTGGAAGGGAGAGGCCGTCAGGGCCGTCGGCATTACCTGCTGGAACCTCACCAAAAAGAGGCGCGGACAGCAGCTCTCACTTTTCGAAGCGAAGAGAAACCCGCTGGAAACGGCACTGGAGATCGAAAGAAAGTTTGGAGAGTATTCGATCTTTCCCGGTAATATACTATTCCTTCCCGAGATCAGAAGAGTCGAGAAACCTTCCGATCTCCATTACCAGGGCTTCTGCCGTCGCCAGGTTAGTTGCTAAAGGTTTGTTGTGAACATCGCAGACTCTGAGCAGGGCGGTCACGTCCGGTTCGTGGGGCTGTGCCGTGAGAGGATCTCTCAGAAAGATAACGAAATCTATCTCGTCGTTGGCAATTAAAGAACCGATCTGAAGATCTCCGCCGAGTGGACCGGATTTGAAGGAAGTCAGCTCTAGTTTGACTTTCTCTTTCAGAAGGTTTCCGGTCGTACTGGTGGCGAAGAGCCGGCAGTTTTTGAAGATATCCAGATGTTCTCTGACGAACATTATGAGATCGATTTTCTTTTTATCGTGGGCTATGAGGGCAACTCTTGGAATCCTGCTCATAATTACCTCCTTTGATTTCCTGAAAAGATGATACCACAACGCGACCCTTAGCGACCGGGAGGCAGATCGAGTTATCGAGTTGTTGAATCGAGGTGACCTTTGTCTTTATCTTTTAACGAAGTCATCCTTTATGGCATAGCCACGTCCGATCCTGTATCTACAGAGCGCGGCGGCTTTTTCAATATAGGGGTGAAGAGATTCTCTAAAGTCGGGGAGGTTCTGGAGATATTCGAGGTTCGTTTCTTGAAGAAGAGCGCCGGGAGGGTGGTCACGGAAATACATGCCGGCAGCCTCCTCCTCCTGAAGGGAGCACTGAGAATTTATAAAAGGACCCACCACATCGACCTCGAAGATTTCGTCGTTACCACCGATCTCTTCGACAGAGACCTGGGTATAGAGATACCCAGAATAGTCACCAAGCTCGGGAGAGATTACTTCTGAAAGGTTTCGTAGAAGCTCTTTCTGAGATCGGAAAACAACTGCTTGTCGGCTTTCATCTGCAGATCCAAAAATTCGATATACAGATACTCCTTCTCCAGTCTGTCGGTTATCTTCAAGAACTCGAGGTTCGGAAAATAACCCTCCCTTCTCTTCAACGAAAGATATATGTGCATGAGGTTGGGGAGGTAACCGCCGCCGCCGAGAAGACCGAGTATCCTCATTCTGGATTCCGAAGGGAGTATTTTGTAAATACTTCTATCGGAAAGGGTTTCGACTTCCCAGCTGAAATTGGATTGCTCCATGAGACCCCTGAAAAACTGTCCCAGCAGGTTCTCGATCAGTCCCGTTTCATAACTCCAGCGGTACTGCTTCCATGGAACTCCCTCTACGATACTGAAGATAACCTCTTCCCTCATAAGGTATACGAAAGCTATTTCACTCATTTCTTCCGGCTCGAGAAACTCAATGTACAGATCCTCGCCCCCGCTCAGCATTAAACGGGCACCGACCAGAATATCTCGATAACTCGAACCATCGCCGTCGGAATCGATGATATGAAACTCCATCTTGACGCGTGCATCTATGTCGCCGCTTTCAACTATCTCCCTTATGAAGAGTGTCAGATCGTTGTATTCTTCGGTCGAAAAGGCGTACAGGGAAATGAGCACAAAGAGAAAAACCAGGATTCGCTTCAATCGCTTTCACCTCGGCACATTATAACATGTCAATCGGGGGTAAAAATGATAAGATCTTTATGAGGTGATACTTTGAAAGTTGCATTTCCAGCGCAGATGAGAAGAATAGACGGACTGATCATCGAAAGAGGGGTTCCCTCTATGTTGCTCATGGAAAATGCTTCGAGGAGCGTACTCGAGGAAGTTCTGAAATACCTCTCGGTCAAGGAGGTTGCGATACTTTGCGGTGGAGGTAACAACGGCGGGGACGGTTACGCGGTGGGGAGGTTGCTGCTGAACGCCGGAAAGACTGTCTCTGTAATCGAATGCTATCGTCCTTCCACGCCCGATACGATCTTCAACGCTTCTCTCTTCGTCTCTTTAGGAGGAAGGATACACCGATTCGAAGAGGGTACGGCAGAGAGCCTCCTTTCGCGTGCCGATATGATAATAGACTCCGTATTCGGGACGGGCTTTCACGGAGAGTTGCAGGGAAAAGTCGCCGAATTGGTAGAGTACGGCAACGGACTGAAATCCATAAAGCTGGCGGTGGATATTCCCTCCGGAGTTTCCGGCTTCGATGGAAGCGTTCGAGGAGTGGCTTTCAGGGCCGATAAAACTGTGACTTTCGGAGCCGGGAAGGTAGGTCATTACCTTCATCCCGGGCGCGATTACTGCGGCGAGGTGGTTGTGAGGAGCGAAGGCTTCTCCAGAGAGATCCTCGACGGACAACTCGATTCGTCGGTCATAGATGAGGAGCTGGTTCTGAAACTCCTCCCGGAACGTCCCGTCGATAGTCATAAGGGCACGTACGGGAGCGTGCTGGTTGTGGGCGGAAGTGAAATCTACACGGGTGCACCCTTCCTGAGTGCTCTCGGCGCCCTGAGATCGGGCTGCGGCATCATCTACACCTACACTCCCCCGGGAGCGGCCGTGGTTATACGTAACAACCTTCCCGAAGCAATTGCGGTAGTCGGCAAGGGGTCGCACATATTTCGCGACGATCTCGATGCGATAGTCGAACTCGCGAAAAAGGCCGATTCTATCGTTATTGGTCCGGGAATCGGAAGAGATGAAGAGACGGTAGAAACCGTTCTGGAGTTGATCAAGATCTTCTCAAAAAGCCGGATGGTCCTGGATGCCGATGGTCTGTATGCTCTCTCGAAGGATTTGACGGTACTATCGCACACGGAGGACATCCTCCTGACCCCCCACCCCGGCGAGTTCAGGCGTCTGGGCGGAGGCGAAACCGGTCTAAAATCTCTGATGGATTTCTGCGAGAAATTCCGGTGTAGAGTTATCTTGAAGGGATCGAGTTCCGTTTTGTGCAACCCCGACGGAAAGTTGAGCATAAACATCGCCGGCACGACCGGACTCGCGAAGGGCGGCAGCGGCGATCTTTTGAGCGGTACGATTGGAAGTTTTGCGGCTCAGACCGGAGATCTCGAAAGAGCCGCCATTCTTGGGATGTATTTCATGGGGAAAGCGGCGGAATTGAGCGATGAATCTGACGCGTCGAATACCGCTTCCAGTATCGGGAAAGAATACTCCCGGGTATTTTCCTGTCTGGTTGGAAGAGTAAGGGGAGAGAAACATGGAATTGGGACATGAAGTATCTCAGAAGCTCGAACAGAGGCAAGGCTTATCCTTAAGATCTCAGCAGGCCCTGAAGTTGCTGCAGTTGAACTCTCAGGAAATAACCGCGGAGCTGGAGGAGATAGTGCAGGCCAATCCTCTGCTCGAGATCAAGAGGGACGATTACGATCTCATCGAAGACAGTGAGGATAAAGAAAGAAGAAACGAAGACGAAGAGAACGTTGAGGATGGAGATCTCTACTCTCAGCCGATACAGTATTCGGTTTACATGAGAGAAGAGAGTTCAGACAGAGAAGGCTGGGACTTCGACAGGCTCGAGGCGCAACAACCTACTTTCAGAGAGATACTCAAGGATTTTGCTTACTACGTTCTCGACGATCGACAGTACGGTCTTTTCGAAACGCTCCTGGATAACATGGACGACTACGGTCTCCTCAGCAGGGATCTCGAAGCGGTATCAAAGGAGGGTAACTGCAGTCTGGAGGAACTCGACTCGATTATAGGGGTACTCAGGGAGAGCGGTTTCGATGGTGTCTTCGCCAGGGACAGGGAGGAATTGAGCGAACTGATGGACGGGGGGCTTTACCCCTCCTCGGGCTACAGCGACGGAACTTATGTCCGGTATGTCGAGCCCGATCTGTACATCGAATTTTTCGACGAGAAATTCATGGTGACCGTCAGGGACTGTTCACTGATTCTCAACATCGAGGATTCTTACAGAGAGATCCTTGAAAACGGTGAGAAGAGCGCCAGGGATTATTTAGAAGATAAGCTTGAAGAGGCCCAGTTCTTTGTCAGCGCTCTCGAGAGGAGAAAGACAACGCTTCTGGCCATAGGAAACGAAATAGTGATGAGAAACGCTGTCTTTCTCCTCAACCGGGGAGATAAGATAAGACCGCTCAAGATGAACGAAATTGCCGACAAACTCGGCGTTGTGGTGTCAACCGTAAGCCGCGCCGTGAAGGGTAAATTCATCCAGACACCCGCAGGTACTTTTCCTTTGAGGTATTTCTTTGGAAACCTCCAGGAGAAGGAACAGGCTCTGGAGATCATAGCGGAGATCGTAAGAAATAACGAAGAGATCTCAGATTCCCGGCTGGTTAACGAGTTGAACAACAGGGGGATATCGATCGCCAGACGCACCGTGAACAAGTACCGTAACCTTCTGGGCCTCGGAAAGGACAGCCAGTCTTGAAGGCCGGACTCTTTCTGGGAGGTCAGTACCCTTCCTCGAATGATTATTACTCGAGAAGGATTTCGAAGATGGGTGTGATAGTCGCCGCCGATTCTGGCGCCGAAAAACTCCGCGAACTCGAGAGACCGCCGGAGATACTGGTGGGAGACATGGATTCGATATCTCCCGCGACTCTCGACTGGTGCAAAAAAAGTGGCGCCCAGATCCTGATCTTTCCGCCGGAGAAGGACGATACGGACACGACTCTGGCCATAAAGACCCTTTACGAAAGGGGTGCGCTCGATGTCGATATCTTCGGTGCATCGGGAAGACGTGAGGATCACTTCCTGGCGACGCTTTTCTCTATCTACGGCGCCGATACCGGCATGAAACTCCTCATAACCGAGGAGAACTTCCAGGCCGGTCTCATGAAGGATGGTGATTCCTGCACGATCATGGAAGCTATCGAGGGCGAAACCTGGTCTTTTCTACCTTTCGGTGGTGGCCTTCCGGTCGTGACTCTGGAGGGATTCAAGTATCCTCTAAAAGGGCAGACTCTCGATTACACAAGGCCGCTCGGGGTTTCAAACGTGGCCACGGGACCTCTGGTTAAAGTGCTGTGCAGAGGAGGTGCGCTTATCTATTTCAGATGGTTAAAAGAATTCTGATACTGTCCGATACACACGGGGCTTTTGAAATAACAAAAGCGATCATCGATAAATTCGGACCTTTCGAAATGATCCTCCACTGCGGAGATTATCTCTACCACGGTCCGCGCAATCCAATTCCCGCCGATTACGACCCTATTTCCCTTTCGACGCTCTTCAAAGATATGGGGGATCGACTGGTGGGTGTTAAGGGGAATTGCGATAGCGAAATAGATCTGACTTTGATCGGTAAAGACAGACTTCCAGACTCGAGAGTCGTACATATAAACGGGCTCGACATTTACATGTACCACGGGCACAGAAAGGAGAGTTTTCCCTTCGAAAGGGGATTAGTGATCAGCGGCCATACCCATTTGCGGAGACTGGTGAGAGAAGGCTCCCTGCTTTTGCTCAATCCGGGAAGCCCTTCACTTCCAAAGGACGCCTCTCCCGGTTCTTTCGGTACAATTGACTTCAAAAAAAGAGAGATCTCCGTTTTCAATCTCACCGGAGCCAGGTCGGAAGGCGAAACTTTCTGACTCTCTGCGACGGCTTTAGAAAAACATGTTACAGAAGCCATGATATAATAAGTATCTGGGTGAGGTATTATGTTGTTGAAATGGCATGGACATTCATGTTTTTCTGTGGTTTCCAAAGAGAGGACTCTACTGATAGACCCCTTCGATGAGGGAGTCGGTTATCCGTTGCCTGCGGTAAGGCCGTCCATAATAGTTGAATCTCATCAGCACCACGACCACAATTCTCACGACAGATATGCAGGCGAGTACGTTCTGATTAACAGAACCGGGAAGACGCAGGTCCATGGATTCTCTATCGAAGGTCATCCCACCTTCCACGATGAATTCGGCGGTAAGAAGCGCGGTCCCAACATCGTGTTTGAGATAACCACTCATGACGGTTTCAGGATAGTCCATTGTGGCGATCTCGGTCACAGACTCACCGAGGAACTGTCGAGCAGACTCGAGGGGCCGGATGTCTTACTGATCCCGGTTGGTGGTGTCTATACGATCGATGCGGCCGTCGCCAGAGAGATAACAAAGAGGATCGGTCCCTCGTTCGTGGTCCCCATGCACTACAAGACGAAAGCCCTTAGGTTCGAACTGGGTTCTGTAGATTCGTTCATCGCCGGCGAACCTTTCGAGAGCTTGAAGGAGCTACGGCTGGAAGCTAAGAGTGCAGATGGGACGAAGATAGTTGTTCTGAGTTACAGCTGATCGAAGGTGAAGCATGGACGAAAAGAAGTTGATGTCTCTCCTGGGAATCGGTAGAAAAGCAAACAAGGTTGTGTTTGGCAAGGATCAACTGAGAAGTTATTTGAGGCAGCCGGTTAAAAACAAAATACTTTTTCTGGCGAGCGATACCAGTGCTTCCATAAAAGAAGACTGGATTTCAAGATGCAAAAGCCACGGTGCCAGGTGCGTCCTCCTCAAAGAACACGACCGTATCGCTCTGGGAAAAGCCATCGGAAAGAACAACATATCGGCGGTAGCGATATCCGACGGTGGTTTAGCAGAGGAGATTTCAAAGATGATGACGCAGGCGGGAGGTGACTGAGCTTATGCCAAAGGCCAGAGTGTACGAGCTTGCTAAAAGATTAAATATATCGGCAAGAGAACTGCTGGATGAGCTGGAAGAGCTCGGTGTTACTGTCAAGAACCATATGTCGGTTCTCGACGATGAAACTGTGAATATCATAGTGGGCCTCTATGAAGAAGAGAAAAAAGAAACGGCGAGAAAGAACGAAAAGGCCAAGATTAAGGTTCAGGAAAAGGAAGTCAAAAAGCTCGAAAAGAAGCTCGTTTCCAAGGAGGAGACGCCCCTGGAGAAAAAGGCTCCTGTCCAGCAGGCGGCCAGAACGATAAAACTCAAAAGCGATGAATTCAAACTCGATACGCTGGCCAAGAAGATGAATATTCCAATTTCGAAGATAATCAAAGACCAGTTCATGAAAGGCATAATCCTGAGACCGGGACAGATACTTTCCATGGACGACACGAGAAACATCGCCTCTCAGTACGAATGGGAAATAGAACTCGTTCAGGAAGACGAAGTTAATCCCTTCGAGAGGCTCGTAGAGTCCTACCAGAACACCTACCGGGAGGGGGTCAGGCTGGTTCAGAGACCGCCAGTGGTCACTGTGATGGGTCACGTTGACCACGGAAAGACAACGTTGCTCGACAGGATAAGGAAGGCTAAGGTCGCCGAAGGTGAGATCGGGGGCATAACACAGTCCATAGGTGCGTACCAGGTAGAGATAAGGGGTAAGAAGATAACCTTCATCGATACGCCCGGCCACGAAGCCTTCACGGAGATGAGGGCGCGCGGTGCACAGGCTACGGATATCGTGGTTCTGGTAGTGGCAGCGGACGACGGCGTTATGCCGCAGACCATAGAGGCTTACAATCACGCGAAAACCGCTAACGTACCAATAATCGTCGCTATAAATAAGATAGACAAACCCAACGCCAACATCGACCTCACGAAGCAGCAACTGGCTTCGAAGCTGGGCCTGGTTCCGGAAGACTGGGGAGGCGACACCGTTACCGTTCCCGTATCTGCCAAAACCGGCAAAGGAGTCGAAGACGTCCTCGAGATGATTCTACTGGTCGCCGAGGTGGCCGATATAAAGTGCATACCTCAGGGTCATGCGCGCGGGATAATCATCGATTCCAGGCTAGACAAAGCTGTGGGGCCTCTGGCCACGCTGGTTGTGAAGGACGGAGTGCTGAAGGCCGGAGATTACGTAGTCGCCGGTAGTTCGGCCGGAAGGGTCAAGGCGCTGATAAACGAGAACGGCAAGCGGATTAAAGAGGCACATCCCTCTGATCCCTTACAGATCATCGGTTTCGATGAAGTACCGGACGTCCACAGTATCGTCTACGTTGTGGACGATCTCGATACTTCCAGAGGCCTTTCCCAGTACAGCAAAGGCCAGCTACAGAAAGAGAAGTCGGTAACCAACAAGCGCCACGTTCGACTGGAGGAGTTCCTCTCGATGACCGGAGAATCGAACGAGAAGAAAGATCTCAAGCTCATACTCAAAGCCGATTCTTTTGGAACCGTCGAAGCTCTGAAGCAGGCCATGTTGAAACTGGAAAATACAGATGTACGAATAGAAGTTGTGCACTCGGGGATAGGCTCGGTTAATTCCAGCGACGTTATGCTCGCGTCGGCCTCCGATGCCGTAATAATGGGTTTCAAGGTCAAACCCGACGCTCAAGCCCGTCGCCAGGCCGAAGTGGAGGGTGTACAGATAAAGGTTTACGAGATCATATTCAATCTTATCGACGATCTGAAGAAAGCGCTAGAAGGCTTGCTGGAACCTGAAGAGGTTGAAGAAGTGACCGGCCGGGGACATGTAAAGAAGATCTTCAAGATCAGCAAGGTCGGTACGATTGCCGGTGTTCAATTGATCGAAGGACACGTCCTCAAAAAGGGGAAGATGCGAGTCTATAGAAACAACGAGGAGATCGCCGATACAGATATAGAGTTTCTCAAGCACTACAAAGACGACGCGAGTAGGGTCGATGCGCCCAAGGAGTGTGGAATAAAGGCCGTAGGATTCGACGAATTCGAAGATGGCGATCAGCTGGAGTTTCACACCAAAAAGAGCGTCAGGAGAACCATAGATTTCAACGAATAGTGGATCTTGAATTTTGAATTTATTGAGGGCCCTTTTCCTGTACGGAGAGAGCCCTTTTTCTTTTCTTCCTTGAAGTCTCGACTCTGTCCAGTAGAAGGTGCAGGAAGTACCCGGTAGTCCCCGCAAGCGAAAGGAAACCTATCTCCGTATAAGAGAAGTTCCCGGCAGAAGCCCCCGATCTGGGGAGCAGAAGAGCAAGAACGATAGCGCCGTAGAGCAGCCCGGCCCATATTGTGTGAAAGAAACCCCTGTGGCTCAGTAAATCTAGAATCTTTGAGGTCACAATTCCGCAAATTATCGCCATTGAAAAGGAAATGGTCACCGCAACCGGAAGAGAGTAGATCCATGAAAGGAGGATTGGTTGAATCTTTGGTGATATAAGCGAAGAATATATAATGGATGAGACTACTCCGGCTATCATCACCTCAAGTGTACGTTTTATAAGTGCCTGTTTCGAATCGATGTCCGGCAGATCGCTCCCCAGAATGTAGAGGAGGTAACCTGTCCCGATAATCCGACTATCGACGATAATTGGAAGTTTGGCGATCTCTATGATCAACATAGCAACGAGCATATACACCGGATAGGAGAAGAGCCCCCACGTCACGTGCGTTTTGAAGTCAGGCATCGCAGATTCCCCCGAACTTCTCGCCGCTGCTGGAAACATCGACGAAGAAGAGAACATCCTTGAGAGATACACTGAGGCCACATTCGATTTCTTCCGGGACCTCCCGGTCGGTATCGACAGGCGAGAGAACCTTCCTGTTACACAACGAAAAGTTTACCCTGGAAAAACGCCTGTAGATATCGAACATCTCCTTATCGCTTATATCCAGACCCGCGGTCGCCGTAACGCCGGACATGAAAAGGTATTCTAGATCGTCGGGATCGATATCGGCCGGTTCCTGACTCAAACCGGTTTCAACGGACGCACAGAAGAAGAGTATCTCTCTGGAAAGGTTCAGCAGGGGCGTTCCCTCGAGTTTCTCGTACATCCGGTACTTATCTATCGTATTTTCGTTGGCCAGAAGCACACGGCCGCTGTACTGGATAAGATCGCCAGCCTTGAGCTGCCTTATATTTTTGATGGATATCGGGTAGAACATCTTCAGGGTCTGTCTGGCCGTCTCACTCACCCCGCTTCTTCAGGGGAAAATAGTTTTCGATCTGATCTACCATACTTGCGAGGGTTCTTTCTACGCAGCCACAGTAGAACTCGTACAGATGCGGCAAAGCCGGCAAGATCTCCCTGGCCCGCACCAGATCTATCTCGAAAACCGTTGCGACGGGCCGGTCTATACGCATATCCGGGGTGACGCTGGCTATCCTGAGAGTGCCGTATTTTCTGGTGACTTCGGATCTGAAAAGCCTTGAAAGCTCCATGACCACAGATTTATCGATGTTTCTTTCGGACTTCGGCAGACCGAAGGCAATCTTCAAAACGTTTTGAACCGGGAAGATGAAGACCTCGCCGGAAGGGAACTCCAGCCATCTCCTGTAGTTCTTGATGCAGATATCGATGAGCTCTCCGTCTATGAGTTCCGGGAGCCGGAAATACTCCTTTCCCCTCAGAGAGTCCTTCAGAATCTCCCTCTTCAGAAGTCTCTCGTTTCCATAGTAAGAAAGGAAGTAGAGCTTTAGGGGAGTCTGAAAGATCGCTCTCTGGAATGTCAGTTCGGCATCACCGAAGAAATCCGAGAAAGCCTCCCTCATCTCTTCGGCCTCTTCCTTTCCAAACCTGTAGAGGGCACTGGCGGTTTCGAATGGAGAGGAGTTTGAAAGTCCGCAGAAGCCCCTGCCCTCGCTATCTACGAAAATCGATAGAACCGGGAAATCCCTCCTCATCGTCTGAACGACCAGAGTCATGAAATGTCCAAAGGCGTTGTCGAGCTTGTCGGAACGCTCGTTCACAAGGCTTCCGATCTCCATGAACCTTCCACTTATGCTGTTGTAAACTCTCTCAAGCCTGTTTCTGTAACTCTCCGGTCCTGCATAGTAAATCAACTCAGAAACACCACCGACGATTTGCCATAAATGGATCTGGCTTCCGAAGCGAAATCGGAATTGTGGCTCTTCGGAAGTACGAACAACACCCTTCTGGCAACCGACGGGAGATCCGTATAGCCGTCGGTGAAGATTATCAACCCTTCCGGCCTCAGGTTTTCCTGTGAGTAATCTACGGCCGGTTGAAGATCGGTCTCTCCCCTGCCCACCAACTTGAGGTCTCTCCACATACCCTTGCCATACTTCATCACGCTCTGGACGGTCTCATCGACCTGTACCAGCCAGATTCTGGAATCGGTGATTCGGGTCACCGCATCTATTTCACCGAAGAAAGCGTTGAATTCGTCTTCTATGACGCTACCGCTGGTATCGACCACCACAACCAGCTTGGCCGCGTAGTCGCTTTTCCAGCCCGGTTGATCATCGTAGCGCCTGTTCGGTCTCATAGGGGTTCTGTATCTACCCACGTAGGTCGATGAACCGAAAAACCTTCGTATCACGTTCCTCCAGTCGAGCACGGGATTGTCGAGAACCAGTTTCATTACCTCTTCCAGACCTTCAGGCATTCCCGCCCTCGCCTTTTCCAGCGTTTCGGAGACGACCTGCTTCAAAAGATCTTCGATAAATTCTTTCGGCAGTTCGAAGCTGCCAAAATCTTCGTGAGAATCCACTCTGGAGAGATTACCCTCGAGAAGTTCGAGGTCGATGGATCTATTTTTTCTCATAAAGTCCATTGCCCACGAATGGTAGAACTCAGCCGTCTCGCCCGGGTGGGCCATGGGCGGACCGGCGAAGAATCTCTCGTTGTCGGTGCCACACCCCTCCGAAAGCAGAGAGTCCAGAGGAAGACTGAAGGCGTCCAGCTCAGGTATGTACTGATTCACCGCCGCATCCATAGAGAGATCCCATACGACTTTCTCTCTGGACCTGTTCACGGGAATCAATATATGTCCATTCACTATGTGGAGACATTCATGTTTCAACAGAGCCTTTGTAAAGGCCAGAGGTTTGTTGCCCAGAACGTCCGGGTTGTAGAGTAACTGAAACCTTCCTCTCGATGTCACGCGCAGCCTGACGGTTCTTGTGGCTGAGGAAGGTATTCTATCAACGAAAAGGAGCAAGAAGTTGTAGAAAGGGCTTTCCTTCCCCAGTTCAAAAACGGCACGTTCCATCAGTTCTTCATTTTGCACTCTCATGGCTCCCCTGAAGGAATTTCATGACGTCGTGATCCATCGCGAGCTCTTCGAGGAGATTTTCGAAGAGAGCACGCTTCAGGCCTTTTTCTCCTTCCATCTGGTGGACTATATGCCTGATGATCGAGAAGAAAGAGTCTCTCGGGATCACTCTCCCTATTTCGAGAAGGTTTCCCGCGATCCTCGGAACCATCTGGAAGTACTCCTGAACCTGCATTTCGTCGAGCTCCGAAAGATGTCTGGTTATTCTCATGACGGAGGCGCTGATCCCGGATATGTCACTCTGGGAGATTCTCTTCAAAATACTGTCGTCCAGTTCCATGAGCAGGGTTCTGGGAGAGGGGAGGAGCTGGTTGCCCTGTATCTTGCTCATGAAAGTTCTGGCGGCTTCCGGTCCGACGATTCCCGCGGCCAGCACGTAGCCGTACTTTTCTATCTCGTCACTTTCGAGGATACCGAAGACCCTTCCGAGTTTGTACCAGCTTCTCGGACTTGGCCTGAGTTCCAGTCTCATCGAAACGATTGTGTCCCTGGAAAGGAATTCGGGGTACTCTCCGATGAATCTGGTGACACAGTCGGGAACGTTTTGAGTTTTCGACCATCTCAGCCATTCTTCGGGATCGGGAGTCAATTCTATATGAAAGAACCTTGACATGAAGGCCGGGTCGGTTATGAGTTCAACCTGGTCGTACTCCTCGTCTGGCGGGTTGGCGGCAGCGATTATCCAGCTGTCCTCGGGTAGAAAATGGTTGTGTATTCGCTTGTCAATGAGAAGCTGCATTATGGCGTTCCTGATAGACCTGTGGGCTCTGTTGACCTCGTCGATCATAAGTATCACGTTTCCATCGGTCGGCCACCAGTCCGGTCTCAAAAACAGCGTCCGTTCCCCGTCTCTGGAAGGCATCCCTATTAGATCTCCCGGTTCCATCTGGGAGATTACAAGTATCACCAGTTTCCTGCCGGTCTCTTCTGCTATCTCTCTGGCAAGGTCAGTCTTGCCCACTCCGAAATGCCCCCAAAGGAGCGGTATCTCTCCGGCCTCCATGATCTTCCTGCTAAGATACTTAACGTCTTGAGCTTTCAACAACATCCCTCCAAAAACCTCATTCAGACAAAATTATAGCACAGTGACTTTAACGATGCCCAGATGATACCGGCCCACAACAGAAACGGTATGGCCATTCCGAAGAGCCAGGTCCACGGGTCGGCGGCTGGAAGATTCAAAAAACCCAGAAATGAGGCTATGCCACCGGTAGTGTACATAGCCAGGGGAAGCGTCGTGAAGACTGGTAGAAGAGTCGATAGAACGAACGAGATCACAGCGCCGGCAAGTGTGAGAGCCTTGAAAACGTTACTCGTATCCCTGGTACCGAAGCTCTTTTCGAGATAGCCGCCCAGCAGCGACAGCGAGAATATCGTGGGAAGCATGAAGAAGAGAAAAGTGAACATGAAATTCCTGTAAACCGAGGCTTTCGATACCACATAAAGCCCGACCAGGAATATGATGAGCGAGTAAAGAAATGTGACTATCGAGGCTTTCGATATAACCACACCGACCCTTTTCACCGGGAAGAGAAAGCCATTATCGCCCAGCTGTCTTTCGAAGGCGAAAAGTGCCGTTGAAGAGACGGTAGAATAGTTACTGAAGAGGAAGACGATCAATCCCAGTAATTGCAGTATTCCGAAACTTCTCAGGAGTGCGGGGTTGACCATAACGACCACAGGTACGAAGAGAGAGGGATACAGAAAGGCGAAAGTGAGTTTTGGCTCTCTAATCAGAAGGAGAAAATCCTTTTTCAAGATTCCGGAGAAGGAATGCGATCGGCCACGACTAGCTCTTCTGAAGTCTTTTGTAGAACCTGTCGGCTGCGTCAGCAGCTTTTGAACGACTCCAGGGTATAGAAAAAGCTCAAGAAATTCGAGGATCGCCACTATCGCAAGAGAGTAAAGCAAGAATAGAACCACATCGCCGATCTCTCCTACAATTGCCCTGACGAAGGGTGTCCAGGGCAGGTAAGGGGCCGTTATCACTCCCTGAAGTGTGCCAAACTGCTCTGCCACACGGTCGGGTCTGGCGAGATCTATGGCCGAGAAGTCCATGAACCTAAGTGTAAAGATGAACGTGAAGAGTGTCACCATAGTCATTATCGAGGAGAGAACTTTGAGGAATCTGCCCCTGGAGAGGAAAACTACCGCGAAAGATATCACGCTTGTAATGCACAGGATATCTATAACGAAGACGAGGAGCAGAACCAACGCCAACCAGAACCGGGACCCGGAAAAACCCAATCCGCTCAGGGCTGCCAGAAAGACCGGCACAAACAGCAGAACCGGCAAACCGCCGGTGGTGAGGACTTCGGAAATCTGTACCTTGGCAATGGTCGATTTCTTGACGGGCATCTGTAGTAGTAGTTTAACTCTGTCGGAAAAGAAGAGATTCGAAATGACTATGGGGAGATCGCTGCCCAGAAGGATCGAGAAGATGATCGCAGAAAAAAACGTTATGACTATCATTTTCAGATCTATGCCGGTCAGTTCCCTCAACTGATCGGACAGTCCGGCAATCCTCGAAAAGTTGGGGATGAAGTATCTCCTCATATAGAAAATGAGCGGAACACTGACCATAACCAAAAAGATAATCGCCAGAGAAGAGACGAGTATGGTTTTCTTTCCCTGGCGGGTGACCAGTCTAGCGTTTTCTTTGCTTCTCCACTTAACTATGATAAAGAAATCTTTCATAACTATATTCTGCCATAAATAGGCTCAGCATTTATTTATTGTTCTCAAAATTAGTATCGCTCTATGAACTGTTGTGGGTTGTGGGTAAGAGCGAAAATGGTGACTGACGTGCTCCTGGCGTCTGTTGTACCCGATTTTCGGCATCTCTCTCCTCTTCTCGCACTCCTTAACCAAGAACCTGGACACGCAGCATCGTCGAACAACAGTTCTTTCGCTCTTTCGAAGGATGCCGGATCGGAGTCCGGCATGACGGGAAGGGACTATAATCCCGTGAATGCCCAAGCACTGTCATCCCGTAATAGCCTGCCCTGAAATGATCCTATTCAGGGCTCTAATACGGGGGTCTCGCCCTTCCGTTCTTTCTAAGGACGGGTCCATGATCTGGGACGAAGAACCAAGGACGGCCCCTAACGTGCGGATCATCTCGTGTCTTTTTCTTGAACAAAGGCTTTACTCGAGCAGTCCGTAAGCTTCATCGACCAGCTGAGTGAAGATGATTCCTTTACCCGGCTCGTCTATTCTGAGAGTCTCTCTTATATTGGCTATGATCTTTTGAGTTGTGTCTCTCTTTGAAACGATCATAACAATTTCCTTCTCAGGCTCTATTTCCATCGCGAATAACTTGCTTCTTTCGTGAATTCCGGAACCTCTTGCGTTTACTATCGTTCCACCCTTAGATCCCGCCTCAGTGGCAGCGTCGATAACTTTTTCAGCATTTCCTTTGTCAACTATTACGGTAATCAAGTGACGCATTGTCTTTTCTTCACCTCTTTCTTTTTCGGGCAAGGAGAGCTCAAGCTCTCTTGACCCTTCCACGTCGCAGATGCCAGTAGTGAAAGCAATTCCGTGATTAGGCCGGTCGAATCTCATTTCGTTATTGAGAGCTTCGAGTGCTGTCTGCGCTGTTTCACCGTCAGCAACCATCATAACGATTTCCTTTCGGCTCTCGTAAAATGCGAAAAAGTTCAGTATCCCATTTCTGATGGTACCTCTCCCCAGAAGTATCGTGCCACCGCTTATCCCTTTTTCCTTTGCTATTCGAAGAACATCGCTTCCCCGGCCGAAGTTCACAACTACGTATATGAGTCTGAAAACATTACGATTCTCGAGAGTCGTCACTGGATTCAACACCTCTTTTTCTTATCTTCATCTTGTATATTAACCCCAGTATCTGTAGAGCGATAATGGGTGTCATTGCAACCATGGATATAAGACCGAAGGCATCCAGGAGAATGTTCGCTCCGTCAACGGCTCTGACGGCGCCTTGAGCAAAAGCGAGAACAAACGTTCCTATCATCGGACCAGAAGCAACACCTCCCGCATCGAAAGCTATTCCGACGAAAAGCTTCGGAGAGAAAAATGAGAGGAATATGGAAATCACATAGCCCGGAAGAAGAAAATGCCACAGCTGGATGCCTGGGACCACGATTCTCACCATGGAAAAGCCAACTGCCAGACTGACGCCCGCCGAAAGGGCGACAAGGACTATTCTTCTCTTCACGGCGCCGCTTGTAACATCCTCTATCTGATGAGTGAGGACGTAAACCGAAGGTTCTGCGAGGATTGTCACAAGGCCCAGGATGAAGCCGACGATTACAACAAATGCCTTGTTGCCCGTCGATGCTATTCCGTATCCGATTTCTCTGCCAACATCCATGAACCCGGCATTGACCCCGACCAGGAAAATCACCATACCAAGAAAAGTGAAGAACAGTCCGAACGTTATCTGTCTCACCGATCTCCTGGATAACCTCAAGGAGGTCAGCTGAAGCAGCAAGAAAGTCAACAGTATGGGCAGCAACGAAAGCAGTACTTCTCTGGCAATACCGGGTACCGGCCCGAAGAAGTATCCCAGAATCGCAGTTGATTCTGATACGAGGTAATCCGGGGCAGATTCCATGCTGGTATTGTTGGATACTATACCGATAAGCAGTACTGAGATGATCGCTCCGGCGGAGGCAACTCCCAGGAGTCCAAAGCTGTCGTTTTCAGACGATCTACTGTCTCTTTTGAGTATAGAAATACCTAATGCAAGCGTGAGAATGAAGGGTACGGTCATTGCCCCGGTAGTGGCTCCAGAAGCATCAAAGGAGATCGCCAGGAACTCTCCCGAAGAGAAGAGCGAAAGAACGAGTATTATTCCATAAAACACAGTCATCAGTTTTTGCAGAGCGACGTTATAGACGATTCTCACAAGTCCAAAAGCGAGAAAGACTGCAATACCAATTGATGCGGTGATCACGATGCTCCCGCTAGAAAGCAAGCCTGAAGACACTAGCTCGACTTGAGAGGCATGAATGTGTAAGGCCGGTTCGGCAATCGATATGAAGAAGCCAAGTACAAACCCCAAAGCGGCTATAATCCATACCTTGTTTGTCTTGGCGATGAAATTACCCATGAAGTGCCCGATTGGGCTTATTCCTATGCTGACTCCGAAAAGAAATAAAGACATCCCGACAACGATCAAGAAAGAACCTATAACAAATCTAATTATGAGCCACCAACTCAACGAGACGAACAGGAAGTTCAGTACCAGAACCAGTACTGCAATCGGGATAACGGAAAACAGAACTTCCTTAAGCTTCTCGGTGAGTAAACTCAAAGTTAGTCTCCTAATTCTTCGAATACGGTACTATTCTAATTGGGCGGACATTATCCTTCCAAAGACCCGTCCGGCTCTGACGTGTTGTAGGTTTATTCGGGATTCCCGTCATTCGAAAACTAAAGGTTCTTTGTTGAAGTTGTTGGCTCAATTATACCTTTTCGATCCTTTTTTGTGGACAGAAATTTCCGATTAACGCATGAAGAGAATTGGCACTTTGACTTAGCAAAAGAGCTGTCCTTGGAAGAGCCGTCCTTGGAAAGAACAGAAGAGTGGTTCTTCGAAACGTATAAGTTGGAAAAAAAGGGAGAGCAACGCCCTCCCTTATTTTATGAGTATCGCTTTTCTATTTCTATCAGTACTCCGGCATCTGTGGCATCGGCGCCTGAGGCTTTTCTTCAGGCTTTTCTGTCAGCGCGGCTTCCGTGGTCAGAAGGATGCCGGCGATCGAAGCTGCGTTCTGAAGCGCGCTTCTGGTAACCTTTGCCGGATCGATTATACCGACCTTGAACATATCGGTATAAACGTCGTTGAGAGCGTCGTAACCGAAAGCGGGGTCATCGTTGTTGAGGATCTTGTCCACAACGACCGCGCCGTCGAGTCCGGCGTTTTCCACGATCTGTTTCATGGGTGTATCGAGAGCCTTGAGGACTACCTTGATACCGACTTTGATATCCGGGTTATCCGTGCTGTCGAGAAGCTCCTGAAGTACCTTCTTGGCCCTTGCCAGAACGACACCGCCTCCGGCGACGATTCCTTCTTCAACGGCTGCCCTGGTTGCGGAGAGGGCATCTTCGATTCTGTGCTTCTTCTCCTTCAATTCGGTCTCGGTGGCCGCTCCGACCTTTATAACTGCAACTCCACCGGAGAGTTTGGCGAGCCTCTCCTGAAGGGTTTCCTTTTCGTATTCGGAAGTTGTCTGCTCGATCTGAGCCTTTATCTGTCCGATTCTCTGCTTTATCTTGTCGGCATCGCCCTTGCCGTCAACGATGATCGTGTCGTCTTTCTTAACCTTCACCATGCCGGCGCTTCCGAGGTCGTTGATGGTGGCGTTTTCGAGAGTTAAACCGACTTCCTCGCTGATCACAGTACCGCCGGTGAGCGTTGCTATATCCTGCAACATGGCCTTTCTCCTGTCTCCGAAACCGGGAGCCTTCACGGCAACGGAGTCAAGAGTTCCTCTCAACTTGTTGAGAACGAGAGTGGAGAGCGCTTCGCCTTCGATATCTTCGGCAATTATTACCAGAGGCTTTCCGGACTGTGCAACCTTTTCCAGCATCGGAACGATCGGCTTAACCGCCGAAAGTTTCTTGTCGGTGATGAGAATGAGCGGTTCCTTGATGATAGCTTCCATCTTCTCGGGGTCGGAAACGAAGTAGGGAGAGATGTAGCCCCTGTCGAACTGCATGCCTTCGACGAATTCGACGTAAGTCTCCAGCGTTTTGGAATCTTCGACGGTTATGACTCCATCCTGTCCGACCTTGTCCATGGCTTCGGCTATCAGTTCGCCGATCTCTGTATCGTTGGCCGAGATAGCCGCGACCGACGCTATGTCCTCTCTGGAGGAGATCTTCTTGGAAAGGGATCTGATGTGTGCCACCGCTCTTTCAGTTGCCTTCTGGATACCTTTTTTGAGAAGGATCGGGTTGGCGCCGGCGGTAACGTTCTTGAGACCTTCCTTTATCATTGCCTGTGCCAGAACCGTGGCGGTCGTGGTACCGTCACCGGCTATATCGTTGGTCTTGGAAGCCACTTCTTTGACTAGCTGAGCACCGAGGTTTTCGAACTTATCTTCGAGCTCGATTTCTTTCGCGATGGATACTCCGTCGTTGGTTATCGTGGGAGAACCCCAGCTCTTTTCGAGAACCACATTTCTGCCCTTGGGACCGAGAGTTATCTTTACCGCCTCGGCTACGGTGTCCACTCCTCTTTCCAGAGCCCTGCGAGCATCTTCACTGTATTTTATTATCTTAGCCATACCGCTTCCTCCTTCACCCTTCGATCTTTGCCAGGATATCGTCCTGATCGATGATTATGTAGTCTTCGTCATCGATCTTGATCTCTGTTCCGGAATACTTGGAATAAAGCACCTTGTCGTTTTCTTTCACATCGATATCCTCGACCTTTTCTCCGACCGCTATAACCTTTGCGGTCATCTGTTTCTCTTTTGCCGCATCTGGAAGAACTATACCGCCAGATGTTCTCTTCTCTTCCTCATAAGGCTTGATTAACAATCTCGAACCAAGGGGAACTACTTTCATCTAAAAAGCCTCCTTCCAATCTGTATAGTTAGCACTCGATATATGAGTTTGCTAATTAATGATAAAACAACATCACGATTTATTCAAGCACCTTTTTTGTTAAATGATGTTGACCAGAGAAGATTATACATCTATAGAGACAATTATTCCAGCAAATCTCGTTATTTCTCGCTTTATAAATAAAAAATGGCAGGAAATCTCTAGATCCTGCCATTCAAAGATTTTCTCTCAAGTTTTTTCCAGTTTTAAGATGTTGGTGGATCTGCTGGTTCCAAAGGGAATACCGGCGGTGAGGATTATAGTATCGCCTTTCTTGACGAGCTTGAGCTTTTTTGCCAGTGGCCCGGCGACCTTTACTAGATCGTCTGTCGATTCTCCCAGGCCCATCAGCACCGGATGAGCTCCCCAGATCAAGCCCAGTCTGAAGTAAGTTTCTTCATTAGGTGTAATGGCAAGAATATGAGCCCTTGGCCTGAAACCAGATACGTTTCTCGCGGTATGGCCGGAGAAAGTTGAGCTGACAATAACTTTCACTTTCAGCGCTTCGCTTATGTCCCAGGCGGCCCTGCAGATAGCATCGGTGTGATCGTCGGTCAGGACTTTTTCGCGCGTCCACCATAGTATGTCGGGATTCTGGTTAAGATATCTCTCCGTTGCCCTGGCGGTAAGATCCATAACCGCGACCGCTTCGAGCGGATGTTTCCCTATCGATGTCTCCCCCGAAAGCATTACAGCATCGCTTCCATCTACGATAGCGTTGGTTATGTCGGTCGTTTCGGCTCTGGTGGGCACGGGGTTCTCTATCATCGATTCGAGCATCTGTGTTGCCGTGATCACCGGTATTCTGTTGTAATTTCCGAATTTTATTATCTTTTTCTGAGCGACCGGTACTTCTTCGACCGGTATTTCGACCCCGAGATCGCCCCTGGCAACCATCAGGCCGTCGGAAACGGCGGCGATTTCTTCGATGCTCTTTAGTGCCTGCGCCGTTTCTATTTTCGAGATGATCGGTATGGAACCATGGCTATCGGTCACGATTTCACGGGCCAGGATAACGTCCTCCGCCTTTCTTACGAAAGAGAGGGCGAAGTAATCGACTCCTTCTTCGATGCCCAGCTTTATGAACCTTCTGTCTTTATCTGTGACCGCAGGAATTCCGATGTCGATTCCCGGAAGGTTTATACCTCTTCTGTGAGTGACGATGCCTCCGTTGACGATCTTCGTTAGAATGTGGTTTTCGTCCGTAGAAAAGACCTTCAGCTTTATTTTGCCGTCGTCCATCAATATCATGTGTCCGGGTTTGACTTCACCTGGCAGACGATCGTAGTTTATGCTCACCGCGTTTTCATCGCCCTCGATAGCCGAGGTTGTCAGGAGAAAGTCCCTACCGGAAAGGAGCTCGACTCTCTCTCTTTTGAAGGAACCGGTTCTTATCTTGGGTCCGGAAAGATCCAGAAGCAGCGACAGAGGGACTTTCAGAGAGTTGCGGACCTCCTTGATTCTACGAATCCGCTCTCTGTGTTCCTCCAGGTCTCCGTGTGTCGTGTTCAGTCTGGCAACGTTCATTCCCCTGAAAACGAGTTTTGTCAGCATCTCCGGGGATTCCGTTGCCGGACCGATTGTACAGACTATCTTCGTTTTTCTCATTTCGCACCTTTAAGATAGAATTTTGGCCATCTCGACCAGTTCCATATCGATCGTTTTCTTTTGAGAAAGGATCTTTTCAAGCGAAACTCTGACCATTCTTCCTCCCTGAAGAGCGATCATAGTGCCGGCCTCGCTCTCCTCCAGAGCCTTTATGGAGGTGTAACCCATTCTAGATGCTAGAACCCTGTCGAAGGCCGTTGGCGATCCCCCGCGCTGGATATGTCCCAGAATGGTAATTCTGGTTTCGTACCCTATCCTGTGTTCTACATGCCTGGCAACCGTGTAAGCGCTCGAGGCACCTTCGGCCACGACTATTATGCAGTTGATCTTTCCGCGCTTCCTCTCCCGCCAGATCTTGTCGGCGATCTCCTCGTAGTTCACCGGAATCTCCGGAATTATTATTGCCTCGGCGCCTACGGCCATTCCCGAGGCCAGGGCCACGTAACCCGAGCTCCTGCCCATAACCTCCACAACGAAGGCGCGTTCATGCGAAGAGGCCGTATCTTTCAGTTTTTGAATGGTATCCACGCAGGTATTCAAGCATGTATCAACCCCTATACACATATCCGTCAGGGCTATGTCGTTGTCTATAGTGCCGGGAAGTCCGACCACGGGAATTCCCTGCTCTTCCATCAAAAGTTTGGCCCCACTGAGACTACCCTCTCCGCCGATGACTACCAGTCCGCCTATCCCGTGTTTTTTCAGTATATCGGCCGCCTTTGCCCTGCCCTCTTCGAGTCTGAACTCCTCGCATCTAGAACTGCGCAGGATGGTTCCCCCTCTTTCCATTATCCCTCCGACAGAAGAGTAATCCATGTCCGTGAAGTCTTCGTCGAGAAGGCCGGAGTAGCCTCTATGAATTCCGACAACTTCCAGACCGTCCGTTACCGCAGTCCTGACCGCTGCCCTTATCGCCGCGTTCATCCCCGGAGCATCACCGCCGCTGGTCAGAACTCCGATTTTCTTTATCATCAATATCCCTCCTGAGTTTTCAATCTTGCTGTACGCCGTAATTTTAGCATATCAGCATATTAATTTCACGAGAGACGAAGCTTCACTAAGTTAACTAATAACATGAGTTGGTGTATAATCTCAAGTGAAACAGGGGGAGTGGTTATAATGAAGGTTCTTAAGTCGGGAGTTCCCGTGTACGAGGCAAAAATGTACCAGGAAATACTTCTCAAAGAAGGGATCTTCGCAGAGCTAGTCGATTCACATTTCGCGTACACCGACAGTATCTATTTTGGATCTGGCGGCATGGTGGACATAATTATTCCAGACGATGACTACGAAACAGCTGTTAGTATATTTGAAGACTTAAAAGTCGAAGGGAGAGAGGATCCGGAATGAGTGATTTGAAAAGGACACCTTTGTACAAGGAGCATCTCAGGCTGAATGGTAAGATAGTTGACTTCGCAGGTTGGGAAATGCCTCTTCAATTCGATTCGATCATCGAAGAGCACAACCTTGTCAGGACTAAGGCGGGACTCTTCGATGTCTCTCATATGGGAGAGATAGAAATCGTAGGTTCCGAAGCAATTTCCTACTCCGATTACCTGGTCAGCAACTCCGTTGACACTATGAAGAATGGTGAGATAGTATATTCACCCATGTGCAACGAAAAGGGCGGAGTGGTAGACGATGTTCTGGTTTACAGAATAAGCAACAATAAAACTCTCTTTGTGGTGAACGCTTCCAACAAAGACAAAGACTACGACTGGATACACAAGAACTCCACAGGTTTCGACGTGCAGGTGAAGGATGTTTCGGACAATTATGCCCAGATAGCCTTCCAGGGACCGCTAGCCGAGGAGATACTTTCCGAGATTTCCCAGGTAAGGCTCGACCAGATACCCTTCTACCATTTCGCCGAAGGGCGGGTCAACGGGATAAAGGCTCTGGTTTCTAGAACCGGTTACACCGGTGAAGACGGTTTCGAACTTTACACCGAACCGGATGCGGCCATACCCCTGTGGAGAAAGCTCCTCGAGATCGGTGGACCTAAAGGCGTAAAGCCAATCGGCCTCGCCGCCAGAGATACGCTCAGATTCGAAGCCTGTTACATGTTGTACGGAAATGAATTGAACGATCATAACACGCCGCTGGAAGCGGGATTGAAATGGACTGTGAAACTCGACAAGAACTTCATAGGTAGAGATGTACTGGCCAGGCAGAGCGAAGAGGGAACCGAATACAGGTTGAAAGGCATCGAGATTGCCGGAAAGGCCATAGCGCGCCACGGTTACGAAATCGTCGACGGAGATAACGTGATCGGCTGGGTTTCTAGCGGTCTCTTCTCGCCCACTCTGGGAAAATCTCTCGCGATGGCTTACCTGAAGAAAGATTACTGGAAGTTAGGCACCCAGGTTGGCGTTTCGGTGAGGGGAAAGGTAGTACCGGCAAACGTTGTGAAGACACCTTTCTATAGAGGTTCCGTGAAGTCAAAAGGATAAAAAGGAGGAGTAAAAAATGAAGAAGTACACAAAGACACACGAGTGGGTATCTGTCGAAGGAGACATCGCGACGGTAGGTATTTCCGATCATGCCCAGGATCATCTCGGAGATGTGGTCTATATAGACCTACCCGAAGCAGGCAAATCCCTGAAGAAGGGGGACGTTCTCTGCACGATCGAATCTGTTAAGGCTGCAAGCGACGTGTACGCACCCGTGAGCGGTAACATTGTGGAGGTTAACGCCGGACTCGATTCCTCTCCCGAGACGATAAACAGTGATGCCGAAGGCGCCGGCTGGATCGCAAAAATCAAACTGAGCAGTATTGCCGAGCTCGACAGCCTGATGGATCTGGAGGCTTACAAGAAGCATTGTGAAGAGGAGGGCTAATATGCCTGAATTCCCGTATCTTCCTCAGACAGAGGTAGAAATAGAGGAGATGCTGCGGGCTATAGGTGTCAAAAGCATTGCCGAACTCTTCACGGACATTCCGGAAAAGTTCGATGTCGATCTTTCGATACCGGCCAGCGCAGACGAATTCACTGTGCTCAGGGATCTCAAAGAACTGAGCCAGCGAAACTCGAATTTGAACGACCTTTCCGTATTCAGAGGCGGAGGTATATACAAGCACTTCATACCCAGCGCGGTGCAGAGAATAGCAGGACGCGGGGAGTTCCTCACCGCATATACTCCCTATCAGGCCGAGATCTCTCAGGGAACCCTGCAGATGCTCTTCGAATACCAGACAATGATCAGTGAACTCACCGGAATGGAGGTCTCCAACTCCTCGATGTACGACGGTGCCAGCGCCTGTGCAGAGGCAGCTTTGATGTCCGTTAGGATAAATGGCAAGACGAAAATCCTAATATCGCAGGCCGTTCATCCGGAATACATCGATACGGTGAAAACATATTGCTTCGGGGGAAACATACAGGTTGACGAGGTTAATTTCGATCGTAAATCCGGTCAGATAGACCTTTCAGATCTTAAGAGCAAACTTTCCGACGATGTATCGGCCGTAATAGTCGGCTATCCGAATTTCTTCGGTGTCATCGAAGATCTGAGAGAAGTAAGAAAAGCGATTCCGGAAAACGTTATGATGATCGTAAGTGCCAATCCGACAGCTCTTGCGATTCTCCGGGCGCCGGGAAAGCTCGGAGCCGATATAGTTGTTGGAGAAGGTCAGCCGCTGGGCAATCCGCCGTATCTTGGAGGACCGGGCTTCGGCTTTTTCGCTTCGAAAGAAGCTTATATACGAAAGATGCCTGGCAGAATAATCGGCGAAACGAAAGACGGCGAAGGAAGAACCGGTTATGTTATGGTTCTACAGACTCGCGAACAACACATAAGAAGAAATAAAGCCACATCTAATATCTGTTCTAACCAGGCTTTCAACGTGCTCCTTGCATCGATCTATATGAGTCTGGTCGGACCGAAAGGTTTGCAGGAAATTGCCCGCCGCTCTTACGACAAGGCCCACTATCTGGCCAAACGTATAGAGAAGATGGACAAGGTGAGACCGGTTTTCACCGGACCTTTCTTCAGCGAGTTCGTAGTCGAATTCAAGAAAGATCTTTCGAGTTTGAATTCGAAGCTTTTGAAAGACAAAATACTCGGCCCGCTCGATCTGGGAGAGTTCAGAGACGATATGAAGAACCACGGTTTGATATGCCTTACCGAGGCCAACAGAAATGAAGAGATCGAATTCTTCGCCGGGAGACTGGAGGAGTTAGAATGACGATTTTCGATGCGACTGTGGAAGGTAGAACTGGATTTCGCCTTCCCGAAGAAAAAAGTTACGGTTTTGAGCCGATCGACGTTCTGCCTGAACATCTCCTGAGAGACTCCAGGCCAGAACTGCCACAGGTGAGCGAACTTCAGGTGGTGCGCCACTTCACGGGTCTTTCCAGAAAGAATCATTCGGTAGATAGCGGCTTCTACCCGCTTGGATCGTGCACTATGAAGTACAACCCCAAGCTGAACGAAGAGGCGGCCTCTTTCGAAGGGTTCAGCCAGTTACATCCCTATCAACCCGAAGAGACGATACAGGGAGCTCTGGAGTTGATGTACAATCTGCAGAATTCGCTGTGCGAGATCACTGGTATGGATGACTTCACTCTGCAGCCAGCTGCCGGTGCACACGGCGAACTGGTGGGAATGCTGCTGGTCAAGAAGTACTTCGAATTGAAGGGCGATACTTCCCGGAAGAAAGTCATAGTACCGGATTCTGCACATGGAACCAACCCGGCTTCGGCGGCGATGGCCGGTTATGATATAGTCGAAGTCGCCTCCAACAAAGACGGTAGGGTTGATCTTGAAAGCCTGGACAGACTGCTAGATGAAAGTGTTGCGGCAATAATGCTCACCAATCCGAACACCGTCGGGCTCTTCGAGAAGGATATCTGTGAAATACAGAAGATGGCTCACGACAGGGGAGCTTTGCTTTACTACGATGGGGCGAACCTCAACGCGATAATGGGACATGCGAGGCCGGGCGACATGGGCTTCGATATCGTTCACCTCAATTTGCACAAAACCTTTTCCACGCCTCACGGAATGGGGGGGCCCGGAAGTGGCACGGTAGGAGTAAAGACCTTTTTGAAAGAGCTACTACCCGTTCCGGTGATAGATTTCGACGGTCAGAAATACAGGATAGTTTATGATCTGCCAGATTCGATAGGGAAGATCAGGAGTTTCTTCGGAAACTTCGGTGTCTTGGTAAGGGCTTATGCCTACATCAAAACCATGGGCAGCGACGGTTTGAAAAGAGCAAGCGAAATGGCCGTGCTGAACGCCAACTACCTGAGGAGCAAGCTGGTTGAACTTATACCAACCGCCTATTCGGGCATCTGCAAGCACGAGTTCGTTCTCAAGGGCACAAAGCTTATCTCCGAGTACGGTATCAGAACTCTCGATCTTGGCAAGAGACTTCTGGATTACGGTATTCATCCACCGACCGTCTATTTCCCGCTCATCGTCGATGAGGCCATTATGATAGAACCGACAGAGACCGAAACTAAGGAAACACTCGATCACTTCGCGGCCACGATAGCGACTATACTCGAGGAAGCGAAGGAAAACCCGGAACTGTTGAAATTGGCGCCTCACACTACACCAGTAGGGCGTCTTGATGAAGCAACGGCTTCGAGAAAGCCAAAGACAAGGTGGTCTAAGGGTTCTTGAGGCTTGAAAGTTAGAAAATGCTATGATATCATAGTTTCAGCAGAGCAGGCGTAGCTTCAATCGGTGGAGCGCCGCCTTGGTAAGGCGGAGGTTATGAGTTCAAGTCTCATCGCCTGCTCCACGTTGTAAGCTGGACCTTTCGAAGGTCCAGTTTTTTTTCAACAATTATAATGAACGTATGTTCAAAACCTCCCGCTTGGTATCTGGTAATAATCTATGTTAGAATAAAAATGTAACCTTTGAGATCCGAGAGTTTTGCCAACGTTCATATGGGTTTTCTTTACCGAATATTTTCCACCTCGGGAGAGGTTTTAGGTCGGATCGAAGTTGGTCAAATCAATTTTAGTTGCTCGGAAATCGGTTTCTTTCTTTTGGGTTATCGCCAGGGTACTCGTTCCATATTGACTTCTATCCAGTCCTTTATTGCAGAGGTGAAACTTGTGTTCGATTTCTATTCAAAACCCAGGATCATACTTGTAGGTAGAAGCCAGAAAGATGCAAGAAGATTAATAGAGGCCTTCGATGATCGTTTCGATGTACGTTATGTCGAAGAGATATCCGATGAATTCAGCCGGTTTTCAGATGCGATGATCTTCGATTATGTAACCGAGGGTATCATCAAAAGCCTCAGAGCGGGTACTATTCCCTACCTCTGTCTGATCGGAAGCGAGAAATCCGTAGCCAAGCACGAACTCAAGCCGGGCGAGTATCTTCTCAAGGGGCCGGGGTATCTTCACTATCTCCCGGAGATAGTCTTTTCGATGCTTGAGAAGCACAGACTTCAGAAGACGCTGGATTTCGAGCGAGAAAAGTACATGGGTCTGGTAAACAGCATGGGATGTGGAATGCTGATCATAAGAAAACGCGACGGCAACGTGATTTTCTCAAACAAAGTCGCTCAGAGACTTCTGGGCTATGAAGAGAGCGAAATCGAGAAGACACGCCTCCAGGACCTGGTGTACGATGAGCCGCTCGCACTGAATCTCGTTCTTGAGAGAGAGGGTGTCAATTCAGATAGAGAGATAGTTATGCTGACCCGCACCAACGGAAAGATATATGTTATCTTCAACACCTCCGAGATGCTTTATGGCGCCGAGAGGGTCGTGCAGTTCACTTTCATGGATATATCCAAACAGAAACGCGACAGGGAAGAGCTGATCTTCCAGTGGCGCTTCCTGGATAATGCCGAGGAGATCGCCATCGCTGTGGATGAAAGGGGGAGAATCGTTTATCTTAACCGTTTTGCCGCCGAAATTCACGGCTACGGCAGGGAAGAGATGATCGGCAACAATCTGAGCAACTATCTGGTGCAGGATGATATGGAGGCCAAATCCAGACAGTTTGAAATAATGAGCTCTGGAAAATGGAAGGGCAGACAGTTGCACAGGAAGAAAGACGGCTCTGTTTTCGTCGTCGAGTCCAAGAGAAGCGTTCTCCGTGTCGATGATAACGTTTATGAACTGGTCATAGGCATGGACCTGACCGAGAGCATCGAGCTTCAAAGAAGTTACAATCTTCATTCGCTGCTGCTTAACGGCACCGAGGACATAGCGATCGCAACAGATATGGACGGCCGTGTTATTTACATGAACAAGGCCGCTCAGAAATTCTTCAGAACCTCTCTTGAATCGATTCGCCACAAGCTGCCCGAGGAAATACCATCGGAAAGTCTGCGGGAGTTCCTCAGGAACGGACTCTCCTCTGAACCTTGCGATGAAGGCTCCAGAATAATTACAGTAGTGGATGATTCAACCAATTCAAACCGTGTAGAGTTCAGCGGCAAAGTCGTCAGAGATGAAGAGGGCGATGTCGGCACGATTTTCATAGGGCGGAGAATAGCCGGTTCTGGCAGTAAATCGGTTATATAAAACCTTTCTTCAATCTATATACCTGTTCGTAATTGGCATTCTCCAGTCCTTGCCAAAGGCCCTTTTCGATACTTTTATGCCCGGTGCCCCCTGTTTGCGTTTGTATTCGCTTCTTTGCAGGAGCCTCAAGACATATTCAACTGTCTTTCTATCGAATCCCTTGCTCACTATTTCGTCCAGTGAAAAGCTCTCTTCGATATAAAGTCTGAGTATGCCGTCCAGGATCTCGTAAAGGGGGAGGGAGTCCTGGTCTCTCTGGCCTTCTCTGAGTTCGGCCGTTGGCGCTTTCAAAAAGACGTTGCGGGGTATGATCTCGGTGCCGGCCTGTTCGTTAATTCTCTCGGCCACCCTGTAAATCTGTGTCTTGTAGAGGTCTTTCAGTATCGCGAGACCTCCGGCCATATCGCCGTAAAGTGTTGCATATCCGGTTGCCATTTCACTTTTGTTGCCCGTAACCAGGACCAACCAACCGAATTTGTTAGACAGTCCCATCAGAATGATCCCCCTGATTCTGGCCTGAAAATTCTCCTCGGTTACATCGTGCGGTCTGTCTGAGAACACCGGTCTCATCAGCCCGTTGATCGAATCGAAGACGCTTTCTATTGGGATCTCGAATGTCTCTACTCCCAGATTTTCGGCCAGTTCGACGGCGTCCTTTTTCGACTCGTCGGACGTTATTCTGGAGGGCATCATCACGCCTTTGACGTTTTCCTTGCCGAGCGCTCTTACGGCCAGTACGGCAACGAGTGAGGAGTCCATGCCACCACTGAGACCGAGAACGACCTTTTTGAACCCGTTCTTCTTTGCGTAGTCCCTCAGGCCTAACTCCAGTGAACGGATCAGGTCGTCTTCCTCGGACGAATATTTATAAGTCTCTTCTGGCAGAAACTCTTGAGATTTCCTGTGGGGTATTTTTAAGTTTATCTCTTCGACTTCGACCTTCCTGTCGTAGCCCTTTCTCTTGCCTTCGAGGAGGTTGTAGCGCGTCGATTGATCGGTGTCTATATCTATGACAAGAAAATCCTCCTCGAAGGATCTGGCGACTATTCTATGGCCGTCGGGCATTATCGCGGTACTTCTGCCGTCGAAAACGAGCTCGTCCTGACCGCCCGCGTAATTACAGTAAAGCATGCAGCAGGAGTATTCCATCGCTCGCGTCTGGAGGAGCGACATTCTGGTTCGGTTCTTGGTCGAAGTGAAGGGCGAGGCCGAGAGGTTCAGAATGAGGTTCGCGCCGGCTATCGCCTGATCGTTTGTCGGTCCGGCGGGAACCCAGATATCCTCGCATATGTTCACTCCGATCTTCAGGCTGCCGCTCTTGATTATCAGAGGGCGGGAGCCGGGAGTGAAGTACCGTCTTTCGTCGAATACGGAGTAGTTGGGGAGGTTCATCTTTCTATATACTCCCTTTATCTCGCCGTTCTGTATTATCGCCGCCGCGTTGTATATCTCCATCGGAAAATCCACGAACCCCACCACAACCATCGTGTCGCTACCGGTCGTGTATGCCGCGACTTCCTTCAGAACCCTGAGATTGTCGCGAAGAAAACCCGTGTGCAACAGCAGGTCTTCGGGGGGATATCCCGTTATCGTGAGTTCCGGGAAGAGAAGTATTCCCGCCCCGGTGGATCTGGCCCTGTCTATCGAACCGAGAATGATCTTTTTGTTGGCTTCCAGATCGCCGACCGTTGTGTTTATCTGGGCCATTGCCGTTCTGATTATCACCGTACGCCCCCTCCTTTGAGATACTCTATATGTTCACGATACTGTCTGGAAAGTCCCTCGGAATCTATTATAGCAACGATTTCTCTGTTCTTGCCCCAGCCGCTCAGGGTTGCGTTTGCCGAGCCGGTTATGACTTTTCTGCCGTCTATCACAAAGGTCTTGTCATGGATGGTGAAAGAGGCGTCTCCCCAAATAACCTCCATTCCGGTGGAGAGGAAATCTTCCAGAGGAGAAGAGAGGTTCCAGCTGTCAAGAACGCCCGAAACCCGAACTCCGCGGGATGCCTTGAACTTGAGAGCGGAAAGAACTGACGGATCCGTGAAGGCGAACATGGCGAACGAGATCTCGTGTCTGGCCTTCATGAGCTCGCTTATCACTCTCTCCTTTGCCTTTTCTGACGGGCAGAGATAGAATTCCATGTTCTCGAAGCGCTTAGGCTCTCTCGATTCCCCGCTTATTATAGCTTCGTAGAAATCGACGAAGATCCCGGCCAGTTCCTTTGAATCAATTTGAATGAAACTGTTGGAATCCTCCCTGAGGCTGCCCTGAGTGAAGTTGCCCGTTCCGAACAGAACCCTTTCTCTATCCACCAAAATGAACTTGGAGTGAATCAGGGCCTGTGTACTATCGGTGAGCATCTCGAGGGTGGTGAGTTCTCCGAGGGCCCTTCCTACGGTCGAATCGTCGATCATGATTTTGATATCCACTCCCCTTGCCCCCAGTCTTTCCAGGCTCTCCATGACCTCTCGATCGTCCAGTGAGTAAGAGACGAGAATAACCTCCCTCCCGGCCGACTCGAGAAGCTCTACAATCCTTTCAACGGCAGTCCCGTCGTCTGTGAAGAAAACCACCGAAAGGACCGCCGCGTTGATTAAAAGCACCAGTGCGATAAACGTCCCTTTCAAGCCACTCACCTCTACCAGAAAAAAAACAGGGAGCCAAAGCTCCCTGCCTGGTGGAGACGAAGGGATTCGAACCCTCGGCCTATACAATGCCATTGTATCGCGCTCCCAACTGCGCTACGTCCCCACTCCAGAAAAGATTATACACTACCGTCCTTGACTTTTCAACAGGTTAACAATCGATCAGGCGTGCTTCCTGTTTTCGGAACTCTTCAGCCAGGTTATTACGATCGGACTGGCTATGTACAGGGACGAGTACGTTCCTACAACAACTCCGACCAGCATTCCAAAAGCGAATGGCTGAAGTACCTCTCCTGAGAAAATGTACAGTGTCAAAACGGCTATGAACGTCGTGAACGATGTGTTGAAGGATCTCACGATAACTTCGTTTATGCTTCTGTTGACGATCGTTTCGATACCGTCGGCCCCGCGCATCTTCTTTCTGTTCTCCCTTATCCTGTCGTAAACGACTATCGTATCGTTCAGAGAGTATCCCACCAGAGTCAGCAGCGAAGCTATAACCGGAGCGTTGATCTCGATGCCGAAAATGCTGTAGAAACCCAGAACGATCACCACGTCGTGAACCAGAGCGAGTATGGCCCCGACGGCGAAAGAGAATTTGAACCGTATGGTTATGTACAGCAGGAGTAAAGCCATGGATACCGCCACGGCTATCCAGGCGTAGCCCCTGATCTCCTGGGCCGCGTATCCGGATATGGTGCTTATGGAGAGGATGTTCTTATCGGTGACGCCTTCGCTACCCAGCGCCCTGAGCATCTTTCCCCTGATTATCTCTTCGTTCTCGTTGCTGTTAATGATTATGGAGAACCTGCCCGACTCTTCCTCGGTGCCCTCTTCCAGAAGCGGTCTCTGCTTTATTATCCTCGCGGATGCTAAATTTGCGTCCTCGGCCGAAAGGAGGCCCCTGACCTCTGCCACGGTCATATTCTCATCGGGAACGGAGACGCTGACTTCTATACCGCCGGTAAAATCCACGCCGAAGTTGAAGCCTTTAGTGAAGAAGAAAACCAGGGAGACTGCTATCAAAAGGAGAGAAAGAGTGATATAGTACTTCTTCTTGCCTATAAAGTCTATGTTGAAGGTCATCTGGCCTCTCTCCCTTCGTTTACTTTTTTCGTCTTGAGGTACCTTTCCGGTTTGATGCCGCCGGCCATTGCAGTCAGTACCGTTCTCGAGACAACTATGTTGGTGAACATGGCTCCGATAACACCTATTATGAGAGTTATGGCAAAGCCCTTAACGGTTCCAGTACCGAAGTAGAAGAGAACGATGCCGGCGAGGATAGTGGTTATGTTGGCGTCGAAGATCGTCCAGACGACTTTCGAGAAGGCGGAATCTATGGCATTTTCCGTGGTCTTTCCCAGCTGGAGCTCTTCCTTTATTCTCTCGAAGATGAGAACGTTTCCATCGACGGTCATACCTATCGTGAGAACGATACCGGCAATACCGGGAAGTGTCAGTATCGAACCGGTAAGCGAGACCATGCCCATCAGTAGAACGCCGTTGTAAAGCAGGGCGATGTCGGCCACGATGCCCATCTTACCGTAGATGACCAGCATATAGATCATTATAAGGATCAGCCCGCCGATACCTGCCCAGAGACTGGCGTTGATGATGTCTCTACCGAGAGTCGGCGAGAGAACGCGTTTGTTGAAGGCCGAAAGTTCGACCGGCAGGTTTCCGCTTCCGACCAGAATGGAGACTTCTTTGGCCTCGTCGAGAGAATTGAGCCCTTCTATGACGGCGTTTCCGTCGCTGATCTGTGTCCCAACCAGAGGGGCAATTATTACATTCTCGTCTAGAACGATCGCCAATCTCTTTCTGATATCAGTGTCTGTGTAGGTCGATTTGACCGAAGTGATCTCCCTGAAAGTCCTGGAACCTTCGGAGTTGAACTTCAGCGAGACCATGAATCTACCCTGCCCCGGCCTGGGCTGGTTGTTAACCAACGATTTGGCTTCTGTGACAACACTGCCGTCAAGCTCGACATAGCTTGATCCGACGGCGATTCTGGGACTTATGAAGTACCAGTTGTTGTTCTGAACCCCGTTTACGTATTCACCGAAATGGAGTTCTTTTATCCAGAAAGGCTCTCCGCCCTGGAGTTTTCGCCTACTTATTTCCAGAGACATTCCCGCAGGAATAGATGGAGTCGAACTCGATGTCTCTATGGCAAGGACATCGGCGAAATACAGCTTACCTGTCTTTCCAACAAGGCTCTCGGCGCGCAACACATCTGTGATTCCCGGGATCTGGACCCTCACCCTGACGGGAGGTATATCCTCGCCGAAAGAGATCGCGGTCGTGATCTTTTCGACGGTTGCTTCGGTGAAACCGGCGGCATCCAGCCTGGTCCTCAAAACCTCGATTACTCTGTCGGCCAGAGCGCTCATTTCTTCTTTCGAAACATCTGTGACCATCTGGTACTCAAGAAGGGCCCCTCCCTTTATATCGAGACCCAGCTTGATGTTGGCAGCGATCTTATCCAGGAAACTGCTGCCGGACGGAGCATTGCCGTGCGGTATGAGCAGGGGCAGCAAGGCTCCCACAAGTACCACGACGGTTACGATCAAGCGTTTTTGGTTTGCTCTCATACGGATTTTGCCCGAAGTTCTCGGACAGACACCCCCTTCCAATATCTACGGATAAAACTGCTATAGTTACTGCTTGACTGTCACATCGGGCTCGATCTCTTCTTTGTCGCCCTCGCCCCTGTTAACGACAACGGCTATCGCTTTTCTGGTTACGTCGAGTTCCGTACCGGTGCCCGTCCTCAATCTGAGGCTGTCTGGTTTTATCAATGTAATCTTCCCGATTATTCCTCCCGCCGTAACTACTTTGTCGCCTACCTTTATTTTCTCCATCATCTGCTTGAACTGCTTGTCTCTCTTTCTCTGAGGCATGATGATAAGAAAGTAGAAAAAGGCGACCATGAGGACCAGCCAGATGATGATCCCAGTGAAGCCTCCGCTCGTCGCACCGGCGTCAGTCGTGGGAGCGGCCGCATCGCCAGCGGGGGCGTATGCTATAAAACTTAGGATTGGTAACATTTACATTCCTCCTGTCGTGGATAGAGCATTCTGTAAGATTTTACCAGAATAGATTATGCAATTCAACTGAGAATGCATTTGTGGGTTGTCTGTGCACTCGTCACCCAAAACGATGACATGATATAATTTCCCATGACTAACGGAAGAAAGGGAGGTTTATGATGAGTAGTCTTCTAAAAGATGCCGAAAACAGAATGAATAAGAGTGTGGAGAAGATTGTAGAGGAATACGGTCAAATGAGGACAGGGAGACCTTCGCCGGCACTTCTCGAGTCAGTGAAAGTCGAATACTATGGTGTTCCCACCCCCATAAATCAGCTCGCTACCATCACCGCAACCGAAGACAGAACCCTGATCATAAAACCCTGGGACAAGACGGTCCTCAGCCAGATCGAAAAGGCCATATTCGCCTCCAAGCTCGACCTGACTCCGATGAACGACGGTGTAAATATCAAGCTGAACTTCCCCACTCCGACTACCGAACAGAGAGATAAATGGGTGAAGATAGCCAGAGAAAACGCCGAAAAGGGCAAGATCGCCGTGAGAAACATCAGGAGAGACGTGATAAAGGAAGCCAGAGATCTCCAGAAAGCTTCCGAAATGACCGAAGACGATCTGAAGAAATTCGAAGAGGATATCCAGGAACTGACCAATAAATATGTTCTCGAAATGGACAAAGCCTTCGAGAAGAAGAGCAAGGAGATCATGGAGTTCTAATGAGCCTTCCCGGTCATGTTGCCATAATAATGGACGGTAACGGCCGCTGGGCGGAAAAGAGAGGACTGGAAAGAATAGAAGGCCACAGGAGAGGAGCGGAAGTTGCCGATGCGGCCTCCCACTGGTGTGCCGATCTAGGCATCAAGTACGTGACGCTGTACGCTTTTTCCACCGAAAACTGGAAGAGACCGGAGAGAGAAGTGGACTTTCTCTTTGAGCTTATGTTGATGTACATAGCGAGCCAGTTGCAGAACATGCTGGACGAGAGCGTAAGGATGCGCTTCATAGGCCGGATAAACGATCTTCCGGAGAAGTTAAGAGGGTTCACGAAGCTGATCGAAGCCAGAACCGCCGGCGGAAAGAAGCTTACTGTAATAGTCGCCCTCAATTACGGTGGGCGTGCGGAGATAGTAGATTCGATTAACAGGTTTATTGAAAGCCAGAAAACTGACGAAAAGAGAAGAATAACAGAGGAAGATATCACCGGCAATCTCTATTTACCGGAAGTACCTGATCCCGACCTTATAATAAGAACCTCCGGCGAGGAACGGCTCAGCAATTTTCTCATGTGGCAGAGTATATACAGCGAGTTTTATTTCACAAAGACTCTCTGGCCAGACTTCACCAAAGAGGAGTTTCTCGAGATAATGGAGGAATACTCGAAGAGAAAACGAAGGTTTGGTGCCCATCAATGATGAAGAAACTGTCCGAGACCACTATCAGAATAGTAACCGCAGCAGTGATAGCCCCATTTGTAATTCTTTGCTTTGTGAGTTACTTTTCTTTCATAGGATTGGTCTCGTCCGTTGTGCTCTTTGCCAGCTACGAATATTTGAAGTTCAGCCTGAAGAACAGCAATCACGATGTCGTAAGGGTGGTTATATCCGGTATCATTCCCGCCATAATCGTTGTGTACGGCATTTTGCTTTATAGATCAAGCCTTATGAGCTTTCAAAGACCCGAGCTGATATTCGCGGTCGGCGTGATCTCCCTCTCCTCGATCGTTATAATGACGGTGTCAGACGTCAAGAGCGCGAAAGACATAATCGTGAACTCGGTCTTTTCACTCATATACGTAGGATTCGATCTGGCCTTCTTCTACCATATATATCTTCGCTTCGGCTCTTCGATGGCCTTGCTGGCGTTGACCTCCGTGTGGCTCTTTGACACAGGCGCATACTTTTCGGGCAAGCGATTCGGGCACATCAGGATCTCGCCCAGTTACAGTCCCAAGAAGAGTCTCGAGGGTGTGATCGGCGGATATGTGACGACCATACTTTTCATGATCGCTTTCATCTATATCAGTGGTCTGCTCGGCCTCTACAACGGACCGGAACTGGGGTTGTTCCAGATAGCAATTCTCGCCATGGTAGTATCGATCTTCGGTACGATAGGCGATATAGTCGAGTCTTCATTCAAGAGATATCACGGCGTTAAGGATTCGGGCAACTTGTTGCCCGGTCACGGTGGTATGCTTGATCGTATAGATGGCGTGCTCTTCGTGACACCCATGTTCTATATATTTCTGACTTTGTTGACCTGAGGAGGTTCCGCCATGAGATATATGACTGGCGCAGAGATAAGAGAGAGCTATCTCAAGTTTTTTGAATCGAAGAATCATGTGAGGCTTCCGAGCGCTTCCCTGATTCCCAATGATCCTCAACTGATGTTCACAGTTGCTGGCATGGTGCCGTTCAAACCGATTTTTTGGGGAAAAGTCGAACCGACCTACAAAAGAGTTGCAACGTGTCAGAAGTGTGTGCGCACCAACGATATCGAGAACGTCGGCAGAACGCCGAGACACCAGACCTTTTTCGAAATGCTCGGTAACTTCTCTTTCGGAGATTATTTCAAGAGGGAAGCTATAAAATGGGCCTGGGAGTACGTCACTGAGTATCTCAAGCTTCCGGAAAACCTGCTCTGGGTATCTATCTATCTCAACGACGACGAAGCCTTCAGCATATGGCACGAGGAAGTGGGGGTCCCTGAGAGGAAGATCGTCAGGCTTGGAAAAGACGACAACTGGTGGGGACCGGCCGGACCGACCGGGCCGTGTGGACCTGATTCAGAGATCTTTATAGATCGCGGAGAGAACGACAACTGCCCCGATCCCGACAACTGCAGCCCGGCCTGTAACTGTGGACGGTTCCTGGAGTTCTGGAACCTCGTCTTCACCGAATACAACCAGGACGAAGAGGGGAACCTGGTTTATCTGGAAAAGAAGAATATAGACACGGGATTCGGTCTCGACAGAGCCGCCTCGATAATGCAAAACGTGAACTCCAATTTCGATACGGACATGTTTATACCCATAATCGACAGGATTCAGGACATACTCTCGGTGAAATATGGCGCACAGAAGGAACGGGACGTCTCTATAAAAGTCATAGCCGACCATGCCCGCTCGATAGCTTTCATGATCTCCGACGGAGTGCTTCCCTCGAACGAAGGGCGCGGGTACGTTCTGAGGAGGGTCCTCCGCAGGGCCGTGCGTCACGGCTCGCTCCTGGGATACGACCGGCCTTTCCTTTACAGGATAGTGGAAACGGTTGCCTCGCACATGGGCGATATATATCCCGAGCTCAGGGAGAGGCTTTCTTTCACCCAGGAAATAGCACTGAAGGAGGAAGAGCGGTTTCTTTCAACACTAGAAAACGGAGAGAGGCGACTGAGAACGATGCTCGTCGACAAAAAAGAATTGACCGGCGAGGAGCTTTTCTCACTCCACGATACTTACGGTTTTCCTCTTGAACTCGTGGAAGAGATGGTGGAAGGCACCGGAGTAAAGCTAGACAGGGAAGGTTATGAAGCCGCCATGGAAAGGCAAAGAGAACGTGGCCGTGAAGCCATCGGCGACAGGGAATACCTCGGCAATGTCCAGGTTTACACGGAACTCTTCGATAAAACCGGGAACAGCGTGTTCTCCGGTTACAGAACCATGAGAGACCGATCGACGGTGATGGGCCTTGTTAAAGAGGGAATCGAAGTCGATTCGCTTTCGCAGGGTGAGACCGGTGAAGTCGTTTTCTCTCAAACACCCTTCTATCCCGAGAAGGGCGGACAGGTTACCGACAGGGGTACTCTCGAGAGGGACGGCTTTCTGGCGAGGGTTGATTATGTTTTCATTCCATATCAAGAGATGATAATACACAGAGTGACAGTCGAGAAGGGTGTTCTGACCACCGGTCAGGAGGTGGAGCTCATCGTTGACGACAGCAGAAGACGAGCCGTTATGAGAAACCATACGGCTACACATCTGCTTCATGCTTCTCTGAGAAAAGTGCTCGGAGAGCACGTACATCAATCGGGTTCGCTGGTGCTTCCAGACAGGTTGAGGTTCGATTTCTCTCACTTCCAGGCTATGAGCGAGGAAGAGATAAAAAGGGTCGAAGATCTGGTCAACTGGCAGATACTTCAAGCCGTGCCGGTAAACACCACCGAAGTCAACTTCACGGAGGTGAAGGAAAGAGACGTGATGGCCCTCTTCGAAGAGAAATACGGGGATAAGGTAAGAGTGGTCACCGTAAACGATTTCAGCAAAGAGCTGTGTGGTGGAACACATGCCGGCAACACAGGCGAGATAGGCCTGTTCAAGATCATATCAGAGACTTCCGTCTCGGCCGGAACCAGAAGAATAGAGGCCATCACAGGGTTGAATTCTCTCCAGCTTGCCAGGAGGCTCTTCGATAGAGAAAGGCGGTTCCGTGAGTTGCTAGAAGTACCCGAAGAGACGCTTATCCAGAGATTGCAGAACCTCGTAATCGATTTAAAGACTAAGGATAAAGAGATACTGCGCTTGAAAGAGCGCCTCCTGTCGGGGGATGCCAGTCAGAACGATATCAGGAGAGATGTAGAAGGCGTCAGGGTGCTTGTGAGAAGGGTGAAAGGAGCCCCATCTAATGCCTTGAGGAACAGCGCAGACGTACTGCTCGGAAAGGAAGGCGGCGGAATCGTTATGATCTTCAACGAGGTTGACGACTCCGTGTCCTTCGTGGTAAAGGTTGAAAAGAGCCTCACAGACAGGTTCAAAGCCGGGGAGATCGCCGGAAAGATAGCCAGAGAGCTTGGTGGTGGCGGCGGCGGCAGACCGGACTTCGCACAGGCTGGAGGAAAGGATGTCGGAAAACTCCAGAGAGTTATCAACGGAATCGAAGAATATATCCGATGAAAGGGCCGGGAGAAAACTCCCGGACGTTCTTTTTCAGACGTTCGCCGATCCCGAAAGGCTTTCGTTAGATAGTCTTTCATTCGTCGGTGATGCCGTTTATACGCTCTTCTTCAGGCTTAACACTCTCTCGAAAGCCCACAGAAGAGCGAGGTTCCAGCACGACATCGTAACCGAGCACGTGAGCGCCCGAGGGCAGCGCAAAGCGCTAGAGGTGTTGATACCCTTGCTGACCGACGAGGAGAGAAGCCTTGTAAGAAGGGGTTACAACTCCAGGGGGGCAAAGAAACACGGGGACGATGAGGATTACAGAATGGCCACCGCGCTGGAAGCCCTGGTAGGTTACCTTTATCTGAAGGGCGAACTCGGCCATCTCAGAGAATTGCTTGAAAGGGTGGTTTGATGTATCTCCACGGAAGAAATGTGTTGAAAGAGCTTCTCGGCCTGAGAAGTGGTAATATAAAAGTGAAAAGAGTCCTCTTCACCGATCAAAAGAACGTCGATAGCCAGCTGGAGCAACTGATAAAAGAGGCCAGGGATACGGGTCTTCGTGTAGAGATCCTCCCTCCGGAGAAGTTAACCAACCTGTCCAGGGAGAAAAAACACCAGGGTGTTGTGATAGAACTGAAAGAGTTTCCATACACCGACGCCGACGCTTTTCTTACCGATTCGAGCCCTTCAAAGAAATCTACCCTGGTTCTTCTGGATCAGGTTCAGGACCCGCACAACCTGGGAGCGATAATCAGAACTTCGGTTGCAGCCGGTGTCGATGCCATAGCGATCACAACGAGTAACTCGGCCGAGATTACTCCGGCCGTTGTGAAAGTTTCGGCCGGGCTGGTCTTCAAGATTCCGGTAATACCTGTGGGCAACCTCGCGCAGTTCCAGGAGAAGCTAAAGGGCAGCGGATACTGGATCTACGCGACGGACATGTCCGGAGTGGCCTATTACGAGGTGGAGTACGACGATAGATCGGCCATAATTTTTGGAAACGAGGGAAAGGGTGTTAGAAGACTGGTGAAAGAGAGAAGCGATCTGCTGGTGTCTATCCCGATGGAAAAGACGGTTGATTCGCTCAACGTAGCCGCTTCGGCTGCCATCCTGTTGTTCGATAGAAGACGGCGGATAACTATCGGGGAGAGATCTAAACAATGATCAGGATTCATGAATTACCGGGTGAAGTCGTAAGAAAGATCGCCGCGGGTGAAGTCGTGACCGGCTGTTACTCGGTGTTGAAAGAGCTGGTCGAAAACAGCATCGATGCAGGCGCATCGCTTGTGGAGGTCGAGATAAGATCCGGGGGAAAAGAGTACATAAGGGTGCGCGACAACGGCACGGGGATGACGGCCGAAGAGGCCAGGCTCTCTCTGAAACCTCACACAACGAGCAAGATCGCGGCTATCGAAGATCTCGATTCTCTTTCGACCTTCGGCTTCAGGGGCGAAGCGCTTTCCACCATCGCCTCCGTTTCCAGAATGCTGCTCTCCACTGTGGGCGGTGAGGACACTCTGGGAGTGACGCTGGAAGTTACGGCCGGAGAAGTGAGCGGAGAGAAGTTTTTCAAAGGGGCGAGGGGAACAACTGTGGAGGTCTTCGATCTTCTCTTCAACACGCCTGCCAGAAGGAAGTTTCTTAAATCCGTCTCTATCGAGGGGCGGATGGTCACCGAGATGATGCAGAGATTCATACTATCCTTTCATAACGTTGATTTCTTATACATACGCGACAATCAGACAATTTACGACACAAGGGGTCTGACAGGTATCGAAGATCGTGTCTTGATGATCTACCCCGAGCTTTCAAGGAGAGACCTACTACCGTTCAGAGAAGAGACGCGCGAGATGAGAGTCGAAGGACTCGTCACGCTTCCGGTAAGGACGAGACGCAACAGAATGGGAGAGAACATATTCGTGAACGGCAGGTATGTGAGGCAGTTCGAGCTCAACTATGCCCTCGAGAGAGGGTACGGAGAGGCCCTGGAGAAGGGTAATTTCCCTTTCGCGGTCGTTTTTATTCAAGTAGACCCGGTCGAGGTCGATGTCAATATCCACCCGCAGAAGCTAGAGGTGAAGTTCTCCTCTCCGGCGACGGTCCTTGAAGGTCTTAAAAGAGCGGTAAGGTCCGCGATAAGAAATGCCGGGAGCTTCACCATAGACGTTCAGCCTCCCTCAACCGGCGGGGAAGAATCGACGGTAGAAGAGAGAGACGAACCTCAAATCCGCTACAGAGAGAGAGCTTTCCCGACAGATCGAACGGACCGAAAGAGTGATGAGGTTAAAGAGCCTTCCTGGAGAAACTACGACAGAAACGAAAGCATGCCGCTGAGTGTGGAGCGTCGGCTTTTCAGACCCTACACCGAATCCAGAAAGGACGAGGCTCTTCAAAAGCGTGTTCAGGACAGAACAGGCTTTCTCGGCGTCCTCGGGGAGAGGTACATACTGGTCGAATCGGGTGAAGGACTGTTGATCGTCGATCAGCACGCCGCCCACGAAAGAATCCTGTACGAGAGATTGAAGGAGAAGATGGTTATCGATTCCCAGAATCTACTCGTACCCGTCGAACTCTCTTTCGAGGCCGGAAGAGAAGAGCTTCTCACCCTGAAAAGAGAGAGGATCGAGCAACTCGGCTTCAATTTCAGGTTCGAGAATGATAAAATCCTGTTGGTGGCGATACCCCAGTTGCTGCCCGTTGAAAGTGCGGTCGAAACTCTCGGGGAAGTGATCGACGAATTACGTCTGGAAGGACTCGAAGAACCGGAAAGAGTCTTCGACAACCTTCTCGCGACGATCGCCTGTAGATCCGCCATAAGAACTGGAGACAAGCTTGACATTGGACAGGCCAGGGAGCTTTTCGAAGAGCTCAGGAAGAGGCAGTTGCTCGTCTGTCCCCATGGAAGACCGATATCCATGGTAATACGACAGGAGGATCTGGACAGGTATTTTTCCAGATAGTTCCAATGACTTTGTAACTCCGCATCAAGGGAAACCGGTGAGAGTCCGGTACGGTCCCGCCACTGTGAACGGTTACGAAATCCACAAGGCGCCACTGGGAAACTGGGAAGGCGTGGAGATTAGGTTGAGCCGTGAGTCAGGAGACCTGAGCGGAGTTGAGATATCACCATCCTTCCGAGGCAGAAGGATGGTGAAATTCCTTGCAAAAAGGGGAGAGTTTTTATGAAAAAACTGGTTCTGGTGTTATCGGTTCTTCTTGCGATCTCTACGGTTATGGCCATCGAACTGGTCGATGACCTTGGGCGTCTAGTTTCGATCGATAAGACTCCCGGGAGAGTCGTGATCGCCTCTCCGGCGATAACCTACTATCTGGAACTTCTGGACGTCACCCACACCATAGTAGGCGTAACCGACTGGGACTCCTTTGCCCTTTCGAGGGAAGTTACCAAAATAGGGAACCTCACCCCTCTCAACCTCGAGATGATTCTATCTCTTGAACCCGATCTGGTACTCATCTCCGGGGGCTTTCAGGAAGCCGAAGTGGAAAAGCTCGAGAGGATAGGGATCGATGCGTTCGTGGTCAATCCAAACTCTTTCGAAGATATCTACCGCAATCTTACCGTTCTCGGCAATATCTTCGCGATTCCCGAACGGGGAAGGAATGTGGCCGCAGAGTTCAGAAACGGGGTGCTTGAAGTCGCCAAGAACGTTTACAACGTTCCTCAGGATGAAAGACCGAAGGTGATGTATGTAATGATAGCCGGTTCGGTGAGCGATATATGGACCTGCGGTACCGGTTCTTTTGTGAACCAGGCGATCGCATACGCCGGGGGTGCCAATGTTGCTGCGCCTTACAGTGGCAACAACGGCTGGTTCCCCGTCAGCCCGGAGTTCGTACTCAATACGCAGCCGGATGTAATCCTGGTTCCCTACTACTACGAGGGTGGACAGCGCGAGGCCGTAGAGATGGTAACGTCCTATAAACCCTTCGCCGGCGTCCCGGCAGTGAAGAACGGGAGGGTTTACCCTCTCTCAGATTCGCTCACTGCCTACGCCAACCCCAGATTCATAGATCTCGTAAAGGCTCTGATGGAGTACTTCTATTGAAGAAGATACTGCTTTTCATATCGATCGCCACGGCATCCCTGATTGGGATGCTGTGGTTATCGAGTTTCGGAACCGTAAAATACTCGATGTTTGAAGTCATTCAGATGATCTCGGGAAGCCTGACCGGATCGCGTGCGAACATCTACATGAACCTGCGCCTTCCCAGACTTCTGGTCGCCTTCCTCATTGGCTCCGGACTGGCCGTTGGCGGTAACGGTCTGCAGCTAACATTGAAGAACCCTCTCGCCGATCCTTATATCATAGGCATATCGGCGGGGGCCTCTTTTGGCGCCGTCTTCTCACTCTTCATAAAGGAGATGAGCAGAACTACCATCAATATGGATATGATGGCCTTTCTTTTCGCCGTCTTCTCAGCCTTTTTGACTTACACCATCTCGCGCAGGGGTGGCCGGATTCCGATAACGACCCTGGTGCTCTCCGGTGTGATCGTCTCCTCGCTTTTCAACGCGGCCGTGACCTTTCTGGTGGTCTTCGCCTGGCGAAACGTCATAACGCTTCACTTCTGGTCACTCGGTTCCCTCTCAGGAGTCACGTGGGGAGATGTCCTCAAGCTGCTGCCGGCGATCCTCTTCCAGTACTTCGTTTTCACCGTGATCAGGAGAAAGATGTTGATTCTGGCGACGGGAGAGGAACACGCGATAACGGTTGGGGTGAACCCTGAGAGAATCAAGTTCGTGGTCTTCTTCACGGTTTCGATCGTCTCCGCGATAGCGGTGTCCACGGCCGGATTGATCGGCTTCGTGGGCTTGATAATCCCGCACATGGTGCGACTGGCCTTCGGTACGGACAACAGGCTGAACCTCCCGGCAACGGCGTTGTTGGGTGGCTTTTTTCTTATCGTTTGCGATACCTTCGCCAGAACGCTCTTTCAGCCTACTGAACTGCCAATCGGGGCCGTTACGGCTCTGGTGGGTGCTCCAGTTTTCATCTACCTTCTCAGGAGTAAAGAAGTGGTCAGGAATGGATGATGTTATAGTCATAAGGGATCTCCGCTTCGGCTACTCGAGAGAAGAGGTTCTGAGCGGCATAGATCTCACCCTCAAACAGGGCGAAGTGCTCGGTATTCTCGGACCCAACGGAAGCGGAAAATCCACTTTGATGGCCATTATATGCGGGATTCTAAAAAACTGGAGTGGATCGATAGAGATAATGGGGAGTCCGCTGAACGACTATGCGGGCAAAAGACTGGCCAGAATACTTTCGTACATACCACAGAGTTTCGATCCTTCCTTCGATCTGAAGGTCGAGACGATAGTCTCTTTCGGCAGGAACCCCCACCTCAAGGGACTGTCCGGTCCCGGGGTAAGGGACTACGAAGTCATAGACGAGGTCATGGAACTAACAGAGATATACGGATTCAAAGACCGCTTTTTCAGTACCCTGAGCGGTGGAGAAAAGCAGAGGGTGGTCATCGCCAAAGCTCTCGCCCAGGAGGGAAGGATACTCCTCATGGACGAGTTCACCTCGCATCTCGATCCCGGACACTCGAGAAAGGTCGGCAAGATTGCTACCGATCTCGTTCGGGCCAAAGGTCTGAGCGCCATGGCCGTCTTTCACGATCTCAATCAGGCCATAGAGATGTCGGACAGACTGGTTTTCATGAAAGAGGGAAAGATCGAGGCACTTGGCGAAGTCTGGGAGACGGTGACCCCCGATATCATATGGAAGGTTTACGGTCTCAGAGCCCAGATAATAACCAATCCCGTGACGGAGCTGCCACTGGTGGTTTTCTACGATTGATCGAGAGGGTTGGTCAGGTCGAAGGCTTCACCGCCGGTTATCCTCACAAGATCTTCGAAAGTGGTCTCCACAGCCGAGCCCGAAGTTCCCGCAGAAGGATAAACTACGTCGTATTCTCTCAACCATTCGTCGATCAGAATCTTCACTCCGTTAAGACCGAAGGGACACACACCGCCGGGCAAGAAACCGGTTAAAGCTTCCGTTTCATCGGCGCTCGCCAGGCGGGGTTTCTCTCCGGTCACTTTCTTCAATTTTGAGGAGGAGACTTTGCGATCTCCCGGACAGACAACGAGAAAGGCCCCGTTTTTTTTGCAAACAAAAAGGATCGACTTCGCGATCTGACCGACCGCGACCCCGAGCATATCGGCTGCGGTTACGGCCGTGGGGGTGGAACCGTCGGGAAACTCGCGGTACTTCAGATCGTACCTCTCCAGAACTCTCAGGACTCTTTCGGAAATCATCTTCCTCCTCCTTCTTTTGCACGACCATAATAGAAACAGCGTCTGAATTTCTCCTGAGCGTGATGCGCAGTGCTGTATGATCGATATTATCTTCCCATATCGTTCGTTATAACCGCCCTGGCCAGCTCATGTGCCAGCGAGGTGAAATCCTTCCCTTCGATGTTGCTGAGTACTACGACGAAAATGTCGTCTTCCACGTACCGGTTTATCCGGGTAGAGGTTCCCTTGGTGTCGCCATCGTGATAAACCAGTCGCCTGTACTGTCCGGCGATGAACTCCGTTCCCACGAAAACGCCAAGACCGGCTTCGTAAAGCTGGCTTGCAGGCGTTTCCATGATCTTCACTGACTCTCTGGATAGTATATCAGTGCCGTACAATGCCCTGTTCCAGAGATAGAGATCGTACACCGTTGAATAGAGGCCGCCGGCGCCTCCGGGCAGTCTTCTATCGACCCAGTCGGCTTCCCTGATGCACTCATTATCGATAACGTACGACTGGCAGTAATACGGGCGTGCCCATCCCGAGTCGTATTCGTTGAAATCGTAGCCGGTGCTGTTCATCCCGAGGGGCTCAAAGATATTTTCCCTCAGATATTCGTCGTATGGCATTCCGCTAACCTTTTCTATAACCACTCCCAGCAGGAAGTAAGCGCTGTTACTGTAAAGGAAGGATGTGCCTGGTTCGAACCTGAGCGGAAGCGTGGATATGTATTCTATCTCCGCACCTTGAAGAGATTTACCGTCTTCGTAACCGCGTATCCTCTCCAGCAATTCCCCGGTGTTTATCATGGTTGGAATCCCCGAAGAGTGATTCAACATGTATCTCAGCTGAATTTTCTCTCCGTTCGGAAAGCCTTCTATGTACATCGACAGAGGATCATCGAGCGTCAGTTCTCCTCTTTCGGCAAGCTGCAGTATCGCCGCGGCGGTGATCTGTTTCGTTATAGAGGCTATCCTGAACTTCTTTTCAGGTGTATTGGGAATTTTTCTCTCAACGTCGGCCATGCCGTAACCGGCCGCATGGAGTATAACGTCGCCCCGGGCAACCAGAATCGCCCCCCAAAAGCCTTCGAAATCAGCGACTCTCTGAACGACCTCATTCAGGGCGTTGGCCGTGACTATTGAAGAGAAAAGCACAACGATACAGATAAACAAAGTTCTTCTCATTTCCACTTCCTTTCAAATCATGTTCCCCTTGTTGGCCGGCTTCACCAGAGCTTTCGCCGGAGTTTTTCCAGTTGCGATAAGATATCTGAGAGCTCGGTTTTCCTGAGGTTTTTCGCTGCGATTTCTAGCTTCGAACCGAGCTCGGATATCTCTTCTACCCCGTACATCCTGCCAGATCCCTTGAGGCTGTGCCCCTCGCGCGCCAGAGATTCGAGATCCCCTCTTTCAAGTAGCGAGCGGATCAACTCGATCGTGTTCCCTATATGTTTTCCGTACTCCTCGAACATCTCTGAAGCCTCTTCGAGTGTCAGCCCCATCTCTCTGGCGAATATCTCTATCTTCTCGTCGGAGGGACTTCTGTTGCCGCCACCATCGGTGGCGTTCAAAGTCAACGTTTCACGCTTTTTTCCGGTCTTGCCGTATATTCCGGTGTAATACCTCACCGTTTCGATAAGACTCAACTTTGACAGCAACGAATCTGAAAACAGCTAAACATGGGGAAAAATGAAAAGAAAAACAGACGTACCACCACAGTGGTCTATTATGCAATCTCTTTGAGTAGATCCGGCGGTCTTACTTTGAGTGCTTTGAAAGCGTCGTAAGCATTGCCCATCATTTCAGTCCTTGCAAGAAAACGTTTGTTTTCTATCGTTATCTCAACTGCTCTTATCTCTTTCAAGTCTTCAAGTATTTCTGCGTAAGAGAAAGTACTCCCAATCTCTTTCAGCTTTCTGCATAAGGCAGTCTCCATTACAAGCGCAAGGAAACAGATCATTATGTGTCCCTTCACCCTCGTGTCTGTGTAATGGTATATGGGACGAAGATCGAGTCCGCTCTTCAGTTCCCTGAAGGCTCTCTCTACTTTCCACAGTAACTTGTATGATTGAGCAACCTCTCTATTGGTTAGTTTTGTGTTCGTTCTTAGAACGTATTTGCCATCATATTTGACTTCCGAAGCCGTCTTTTCCTGGTCTATCTTCACGTCTGTTTTCTGCATACTCAGATATCTTCTGTATCCTCTGTTTCCTACAAGACTCTTTGGCCCCTGTTTAAGTTTCTTCGTAAGGTTCTTCACTATCTCTTCTCTCTTGATTCTGTCTCTTTCTGCCTGAAATGGATTGAAACAGATTACGTATCTCTCCCCCTCATGCAGAACTTCCTTTACTTTCAGATTCTCTTCCACTTCTTCGTAATCACCGGGCTGATTCAATACCGCTTCAACTCTCTTGCTTCTTCTCATCTTCACTCCGAATATGTATGAAAGCCCGGCCTTATCTATCTCCTCAATGAGTCCATTGCTTATCATTCCTCTATCGGCTACCACTATAACCCTATCTATGTTGAATCTCCTTCGTATATCCTCAAGAGCTGTCCTGAAGGTATCTATGTCTGCTGTGTTTCCGGGGAAGATTTGGTGAGCAACGGGGAAACCATCCTTCGTCATTAGTACCCCTATCACCACTTGCTTGCAATCAGACCTGTGATCCTTAGAACGACCATACATTGAAAGTTCGGGTCCTTCTCCCTGGAAGTACGTGCTCGTTGTATCCCAGAAGACTAGATCGAGATTCAAGTTGAAGAGAGTCTTCACATTACTGAATAGCTCTTCCTCCACCTCTTCCTTGAACTTCTCGAGATAATCCAGTCCACGGTAGTAATGCTGAAGACTCAACTGCTCGAACTCAGGTCTGTAAACCTTGGCTACCCACTTGTCTACTCCCCTCTTCGATCTCGGTTCGACAAGTCTGTTAAGTACCATAGCGAATATAGCCTCAACGTAATCGCTAACTGCATCCGTATCTCCCAGCAGTCTCCTCAATACTCTTTCGATACCCAGTTCCTTCCATAACTGCTCGAAGATAATTACAGGTCCCCACAGATAGGTTTGATTCACATTAAGGGCTTCTTTTCTAATCCACTCTTTCGTTGAGAAGTTCCTCAGACTTTCAATAAGCCTATCTATCTGGCCGCTGTTCTGAAGATCATCTACTCTCCCCAGATTAACCAGAACTTTCTGTCTAGTCTTATTCCCCACTCGTATATTCTCTACGAGCTGCAGGTAACTCCTGGTGGAACCGTCCTTGTTTTTGAAGTGTTTCAGTCTAAGAAACATGGCACCTATATTATATCACTATAACTAAATAAAAGTCAAGCAATAACAAAGTGACAAGCAAATCCACATGGCACCGCATTTCAAAAACGATTCCAGTATCTACCACGAACTTATGCACCTCTCAGAACTTATTCCTACCATTTATTCACTTTTGCTGTCAAAGTTGAGCATGAGGGTCAACCTCGCCTGTCCCAGAAGCACCGTCGAGGAGGCCTTGAACGGACTTCTGGAAAGCTACAGAGAAATATCCGGCCCTCGAGGGAGAGCATAGGGTCTAGATCCAGAAAGGACTGTCATCCCGTGGAGCCTGCCCTGAAATGGTCTCATTCAGGGTTCTTATACGGGATCTCGCTCTTCTCGTCTGTCTCTAAACAGAGGTAAGAGGGGGAGAGGCGTTCCCCAAGGACGGGTCCATGCTCCGGGACGACTGACGCCGGACGACTCTTCCGCTCTTATAGCTCATTCTAGCGTAAAGATTCCCAGTTTCTTCAACCTGGTTCTCTCGTCGATCACTTCGTTGTTTTCATCGACCGCGAAGGTAGCCCCATCTATGGTCGCGGTCGTTGTTTTCCCCTTCGCCACCGACATTTTTCTCAATCCCGGGGCGTCTAGGATCCCCGCGTTTATGGCTGCGTAAATGGTCTCGGGCGAGGTCAGACTGGAGATCTTGATACTCTCCATGGCCTCGAGTATAGTGGCAGATTCGTTTTTCAGGAACTCTTTGTGTCGTTCTATCTTATCGTCCTTCGAGAAATCGGGCAGTCCTTTTGCGGCCTCGCTCATGGCGTGTTTCACCATCTTCACGCTCTCGATTATCTCCACGGGCGTGGCCCTTTTCGTCGCTTCGCAGTAGGCCACCACGTGGACTATCTGAGGTTGCAGATAAGAGGCAGTGAAGAGAGAGGATACCAGCTGGCCCATCGACATGTGGGGATCGGCCGGGAAGGACATGAGTCCGGGACGTACCATCGTTACAGGAATGAAACTCTCGCTCTTCAACGATTCGATCAGTTCCTTTTTCGCGAGAGACTTGGCGATATCCATAGAAGGCGAGATCCCCGGGGGCGTATTCATCATGTACTGGGCCACGTACACCTTCACTCCCAGTCTTTTGGCGGCCATGGCGGCCAGATACGCCATCGTAACCTCGATGGCGTCGTGGCAGTATCTGAGAGCCCACTGGTGGGCCTCGTTTATCTCGACGGGAATTCCCCTGCCGCCGTTCCAGGCTATAGCGCTCTGGTTTTCTCTTATAGCCTCCAGAAGCTCTCGGTCCGATCTTCCGTCGAGCTGTGAGTACCAGGTGAGCGGAATGGCGGCCCAGGCGTTGTTCAAAGTCTCTTTGAAGAGGAGAGAGAACTTCAACAGCTCTCTCGTGCCCGAATAAGAACGCACTAGCGGATAGTTACCCCTCCGGCTGGCTTCGTACATTCTCTCGAAATCCTCTCTCTTTCTGAAGGGCGCACCTCCGGCGCCATCCTCGGAACGGACCATGTTCTCGGGATGGAAGAACCATTGCTGACAGTTTTGATCCGGCGCGAGAGAGATGATATCCAGCAAACGTGATTGCGCGAGTTCCTTCACGGCCAGTTCCGTCTCTTCGAGCGTTTGAAGGCCGATATGGTGACGAATCAGGGGGAAAGGCTCTTTGAAGGCAATTCTCTCGAGCAATCCCTGGGGGTATTCAACGGTCCCTCCCGCTTCGTCGCGACCCCGCAAATAGCCTGTCACTTCCTCCAGCGATTCGCTCCCGTCGAAGACTCTGTCGAACATCCCCGATTCACGGGCAACCCCGGCCGTCTCGACGGTGCCGCCGAAGATCATCTTCTTTTCAACGCCTTCTCTCTCCAGCGCCGTCCGCAATTCTCTGAGAAGTTCTCTGCAAGATTCTCCTCCAAGCCGGTAGCTTATCGCTATGATATCGGGCGAAACTTCTTTTATACTGTCCAGCAGCTTGTCTATTCCCAGCACGCTGCCTATATACACGCATTCGTACCCTTCTTTCCTGGCAAGTCCCAGAAAGTTGAGGATTCCGGCGGTGTGAATATCGCTACCTATCGCCCCGGCCAGTATCTTATCCATCGCCGTCCCCCTTTTCAACGTAATGCCTTAGATCTTCAACGGACATCTCGTTCACTCCCAGCCGTTCGATGTTTCTGCCTTCCTTCCAGAAGTCCCTTCCCATGACCGCCCCGGCTATGTTTATCACAGAGTCCATGGTCTTGGTGTCGACGCCGAGTTTTTTTCCAAAGCAGCTCATGGGAACCAGGCTCATCGGAACGTCTTCGATTATGTAGCGGTTTTCCATGCTGATCGGCGCCATGATGCCCCTGTAACCTTCGTTGTTGTGGATCGCGTTGTACAGATCTTCTCCTCTGGCATCGTAAGCGTAATCAAGCCATTCTCTGGCGCCCATAGCCTGAACGCCGAGTTTGCTGGTAACCTCGCAACGCTCTCTATCTACCTCTTCAAGGACCCTCGCGACGGCCGGGCTGATTCCGTCGAGATAGAACTGGAAGTCTCCGTGAGTGGATTCTATCCATCCGGCGTTCATAAGTATCGCTCCGGGATGGAATATCGCACCGATGTTGTTGAAGCTCGTATAAAGTACGTTGTCCGTAAGCGTGAATTCGGGAATCACATCCCCGATCACCGGCATGAGGAGTTCGTTGTCCTTTGAAGGCAGTACAGCCACCGGTACGGCGTTCTTGATCCGGAATATCCTTACCATCCCCGGACCGGAGATCCTGGAGGCAAAGAGAAAGGTCTGTGCCTCGGCCAGTACCGCTTTGTTCCTCACGCCGCACTCTTTGAATATCTTGTCGAACTCAAGGGCTCCTCCCGTTCTTCCGGGATTGAGAATGACGACCTGACCTTCCGAGATGAACTGTGAGAGCTTTCTGGCTACTTCCGCGTGCGCGAAGGCGGGCACGACTATCATGATGAGCTCAGCGCCGGAAACGGCCTTTCCCATATCCGTCCCGACATATTTCAAACGCGCGGTTCCACCCGATTCTCCCTCCACTTTGAGTTTTTTGCTTTTCAGTATAGGCTGGATTCTGTTCTGACTTCGATTATAGAGCGCAACTTCGTTCCCACGCATGGCAAGCACCGCTGCAAGAGCCTGTCCGCCATTCCCCGCACCTATTACCGCTATTTTCATTCGACACCTCCTGTTCTTCAGACAACCACTGAAAAGACCTGCGTTTAACTGCAATTCTCAAGCTACGATCGATACACATTACAATTATACTTTATTCGTCGCACGTCCTTTTTTAAAGTCGTGTATAACCATTCAGAGGTTTTATTGGTGTTCGGCGATACGGTGTGAATCTTCGAAAGATTCCGACGACCTGCCGATTTTCTATCAGTTGCGGTAAACGGTCTCTATGGCTCCTTCACAATGGTAGACTTCTTTGAAAATATTGAAGTAAAGCGACTCTTCTTTGGTCCTTATGCCGGCCTTTTCTCTATCTCTTTCGAACTGTTCCTGACTAACCGACTCTTGCGCGTATCTTTCCATAAGGTCGTAAGAACCAGCTCCGATACTGAACTTCTTCTTTTTCCTCCACACTATCTCGTCCGGCAGCCGGTCTTCGAAGGCCTTTCTGAGTATCCACTTCTCGGTTTTGTCTTTACCGTGCAGTTTCCAGTCAACCGGTATGGAGAAGGCCAGTTTCAGCATATCCGGATCCATGAAGGGAACATCGTATTCGATACCGTGAGCCAGAGCCATTCTGTCGTCTCTCTGGAAGCCTGAACGGTGACCGTTCTCGGTTATTCGCAACAGCTCGGCCTCGATCTCTTCTCCGGACTCGATCTTCTTCATATAATCGTACCCGGCGAAGAGTTCGTCGGCGCCCTCGCCCATAAAGACGAATTCGCAACCGTTTTCGCTGGCTAGTTTCGAGAGAATGAAATTCGGTATCGAACTCCTTACAAGGAGCGGATCGAAGGATTCCAGATGATAGATCACGTCCGGCAGAACTTTCAGCATCTCATCGAGATCGTAGAAATACTCCAGATGTTCGGTACCCAGATGATCGGCGACCACTCTTGCGCACCCCGGATCTTCACCGTCGCTCTTGCCTACCGTGAAGGTCTTGAAATTGCCGACAAACTGCTTCAAAGAGGCCGCGATACAACTGCTGTCCAGTCCGCCGCTGAGGAAGATCGAAGGTTCGCAGTCCAGAACTTCCAGTCTCTTCCTTATAGAATCTTCCAGGGCTTCCCTCACATCTTCGATGGCTTTTTCCTTATCGGTAACGGTCTCGCCGGAGTCGATGATTTCCCTGCAAGTGGAATACTCTTTGAAACCTTCCTCTCTGGTGAAGTAATGACCGGGCGGGAAGAGGGCAACCTCGTCGCAGTAAGGTGCGATCGCCTTCAACTCCGAGGCGAAGATCGTCTCTCTACCTATCCGGCCGTAATAAAGAGGCTTCAGCCCTATTGGGTCTCTGGCGATTATCGTCTCTTTGCCATCGTTCACGGCCAGCGAGAAAGAGCCTTCCAGTCGCTCGAGAAAGCCTTCGCCGAGCTCCCTGTAAAGCCGCATGACCTCCTCAGACCAGTCCGATCCTGGCGGAGACAGAAGAAAACCGTCGATGACGGCCGCGCCTTCTGGGGATGAATGTCGCATTTTTGAGGCTGAAAAGGCCCTGCCGGCGGTGGAGGCCATCTGAAAACCGTCTACGCTTTCGTAGATAGTTTTTTCTTCTCCCCTGTGAGCCATCAAGTCTAGAGACTCACCAAGGAGTTCTTCATTGTCACCTGTGAATATGACTATTGCGCTCATACTTATCTCCTTTCGAGGGTAGTTCTGTTGGAATATACCGAACGCGGCTAATATCGGCTGGATTGTTTATCTGCTTTAATCGTATTATACCATATCGACAATACTGGACGCTGTAACCTTCATTTAAAGCCATATACAGAAAAAACATTCGAAGGGTGTGAGGTAGGGGGTAAGAGGTCTGAAAGGTCAAGATCTGAGGATCTTCTCACCTCTCGCCTCTATCCTCTGACCTCTGACGACGACGGTTCCCGCTATTCCGAAGGATGAAACGATAAGCCTTCATGTTAACGAAAAGAATGCGACAGCATCGTCAGTATAATATAGTGAAAACCCGTGATTTATGGAGGAAACCAACATGAGAAGCATACTGATCAACGGAGAAGTAACCTATAACGCGACATCGCAGATATTGAACAGTAATACCTTCAAGAAGATTCTATCCGAGCTAATAAAGGACTCCGAGGAGAAGAAGAATTCGCTCCTTCCCCTTTTCGAGCCGTTCTTGAAGAACACCGATACAGTTGACACCGCACAGAAGTACGATATAGAGGGGATAATAGAGCTACTTCTGGCTCTCACGATCGATCCTATAGAGAAGATCGACGGTTCGCCTTATTACTCTTTCCCGAAGATGAGCAACAAGAAGGATCTGCTGGTGAGGTTCGTGGAGAGCCTCTTCTCTCTCTGGAGAAACAAGCACAGGTTCATCATCAAGCGCGACGAATATACCCCCAACAGGTTCGACAGAATATTCAAGCAGATGCTGCTGGTTAGAACCAACACCGATCTTAAAGGACTCGTACTCAGTATGTACCGCCAGATACTCATAAACGTCTCGGATATCAGGCTAAAGATCCTCAGACAGGAACCGGGCGGCGCACAGGTGGGTTTCATCGTTGACAAGCCCGCCGTGGACCCCAGGATGAAGCTCAAGAACGCCGACTGGCTGTATGAATTGGAGTATGTCTGGAGTATAGTGTTCGAGCCGCCAGTGATCTTTTACACCAAGTCGAACAAGCGCAGGGGTGTCTTCAAGGTCAACGACAGGCCCGTTCTCGATAGAATCGATATCACAGATCCCAAAGACTGGTTCGGCTTTCCAATACACGTTGGAACCAAACTTATATACGTCGTCGTGAACAAAGAGTATCTGGCTCTCGCTTCGGGATTGGGAAATCTCTTCGAGCTGGCCAGCTTCGACATAATAAAGAACAAAAAGCCCGACGGCATATACATACTGGGTATCGACAATCAATTCTTCGAAGAACCCGACGACTTCAACGGCGTGATCTACAAAGAGAACGACGGGACGTACGTCGGCCTCGTCGGAGACGATCCATCCATAGACTATTTCGGCTATATGAAGAAGATGATCCTCACGATTCACAACCTGCTGATTATAGACGAGGGGAGGCTTCCGATCCACGGAGCGCTGGCACATATAAAGTTGAGAAACGGAAAGAAGGCAAACGTCATGCTCATAGGAGACAGCGGCGCCGGAAAGTCCGAGACGCTCGACGCTCTCAACAGACTTCAGGGAGAGGTATCGGAGGTGAACATACTCATCGACGACATGGGATCGCTGGATATCACGGGCGACGGGACGGTAGTCGCTTACGGGACTGAAACCGGCGCCTTCGTCAGGCTGGACGACCTCCAGCCGGGGTACGCTTACTCCACGATGGACAGGAGCATCTTCATGAATCCCAACGAGATAAACGCCAGGGTGATCGTCCCTTACTCCAACTACACGGAGATCATAAAACCGACCAGGATCGATTACTTTCTCTACGCCAACAACTACAACGAAGATGTGAAAGAGAAGATCGCTTTCTTCAAAAAGGCCGAGGACGCCAACGATGTCTTTTCTAAAGGCGCGCGCATGGCCAAAGGAACCACGACGGAAAAAGGTCTGACATACAGCTATTTCGCCAACCCCTTTGGCGCCGTTCAGAGAAGAGAGAAACACGAAGCGATCGCGCAGCGCTACCTGAAGAGTATGATAGACGGCGGTGTCAAGGTGGGCGAGGTTATGACCCGGCTCGGGATTCATGGCTTCGAAATGGAAGGTCCGCTTCAGGCTGCAAAGGCTCTTCTCGAAGCGATCGAGGAACTCGAGTCATAAAATGTAAAAATAACAGTAAAATATGATATCCTTTGCTACGAGATCTTGTGAAAGTGGGGTGTTAACGTGCCTAAAACGGTAATCGATGTGAGAAATCTGAAAAAGCACTACGGGGAAACGAAGGCGGTTGACGATATCAGCTTTCAACTCATGGAAGGTGAAGTCCTCGCCATACTCGGACCGAACGGAGCCGGAAAGACTACAACTGTTGAAATGCTCGAGGGTCTCAGGAAGCCCGATTCGGGCGCTGTCGAGTATTTCGAAGAGAAACTGCCCCCTTCCAGCGACAGGGTGAAGGAAGAGATCGGTGTTCAGCTGCAGTCTTCTAGCTTTTTTGAGTACCTGTCCGTCAAGGAGACGCTCGATCTTTTCAGGGGGCTCTACACCAAAGGTGTTTCGTCGGATGAATTGATCGAGGAAGTTTCTCTCGACGAGAAGAAAAAGACCTACACGAAAAATCTGTCGGGGGGCCAGCTTCAGAGGCTGGCGGTAGCCGTTTCTCTGGTGAACGATCCAAAGGTCGTCTTTCTGGATGAACCTACGACCGGGCTCGATCCGCAGGCAAGGCGAATGCTATGGGAAACCGTTCTAAATCTAAAAAAGAGACAGAAAACCATTATTCTTACCACTCATTATATGGAAGAGGCCGAACATCTGGCCGACAGGATAATAATCATGGATCACGGAAAGATAATATCCCGCGGCACTCTCGACGAACTCATAGCTTCGATAGAGACTGAAGATATAGTTTCTTTCAGAGTAAAGGGCGAGGAAGAGATTCCACAGGAATTCCTTCAGATGGAGGGCCTCAAACACGTCGAGAACAGAACATACGCGGTCACTACAAAAGACGTTGAGAGGACTCTGGGAAGGCTGTTCGAGAGATCCAAGAAATTCGAAATACTGCTTGACGACGTAACTATAAGAAAGCCGAATCTGGAGGATGTGTTCATAACGCTTACCGGTCGAAAACTCAGGGACTGAGGGTGAGATTCAATGAGCAGAATGTTGAAGTTTACCTCAGGACTCTTCAAAAACGAAATCAGGGAGTTCCAGGTGATGTTCTGGAGCTTCATTTTTCCCCTGATTCTCTATTTCATTCTCACGTCGGTTTTCGGAGGAATGGCCTCGGGGAATTCGCAGGGCATATCTTTCAACCTGGGAATTGTAAAGGAGGAAAACCTCACGGGATTCGGCAGGGTTCTCGACGAAGTGCTGGGAAGTATAAGCTCTCATGGGGGTCCCTTTGTACAGAGGGAATACGGCAATCTGGACGAGGCCCTGGAAGATCTCAAAAACGGTAAACAGGATATCGTACTCGTGATCCCCAAGGGAACCAACGCAAAAATGACGGGATCGTTGATGCTCCAGGTTGGCGATGTGCCGCTACGTATGCATTACATCAGCGGAAAAGAATCTTCGTCTATTGCGGCCAACATCCTGGGGGAGATCATGAACGAAGTGAACCTCGAGATAAAGAAGCGGCAGGAAGAGAACTATATAGACATAGCTTCCACAAACAACGTCGTCTCGGCCAAACAAGAGAAGGGCTTCGACTACAACGAATACATCTTCCCCGGTGTAGCGCTGATGATGATTCTCTCCGTTTCGCTTTTCAACAGCCCCATCGGATTGATACAGTACAGAGTTTCCGGTACCAACAAGAAACTTTACACGACTCCTTTGAAGCCTCTGGAGTACTTTTCGGCCCATTTCGTAAAGCTGGTCTTCACGATGCTCATGTCGCTAGTGCTCCTGTACATCATCGCGCTCACAGTTTACAGGGTTCAGGGAACTATCTTCGATCCGCGATTCATACTGTCGCTCATATACTCGATGCTTGTCTCGGTATCGTTTGGCCTCATGGTGGCCTCGTTCGCCAAAAAACTTTCGACCGCCACCGTAGTAGGACAGAGTCTTTACCAGGTGATGATGTTCATGGGAGGTCTCTACTTCCCCGTCTTCGACCTGCCCTGGGGATTGAGATGGATAGTCTATCTGCTACCCACGACGTACCTGGTGGAACTCAGCCGGCGCTTCATGGGTTACACGATCGCCCCGATTTCCATGACCTGGTTGATAGTCGTTCCCCTGATATGGATGATCTTCTCGGTGAGCGTCTTCGCCCTGAACTTCAGGAAGGTGATGGGTTATGAGTAAAAGCAAACTGAAGCCGATGTTCATCGCGTTCGCCAAAGAGGCTTTCAGGAACAAGCTTGAGGTTTTTTTCACGCTGTTTTTCCCGATGCTGTTTCTGATACTTTTCGGCTTCTTCTTCAGTGGTTCCGGCGGGTACAGCAAATCTAAGCTGGGTCTCTTTCAGAGTGGAACGATGGATATAAAGCCGATAATAGAGGAGTCAGGAGCCTGGTCCGTCACCATTTACGAGACCAGGGACAAACTGCTCGAGGCCGTCAGCGGAGGAGAGGTTCTTCTGGGCGTCACCTTCGACGGGACCGGTATTGAGTACAGCTACCGGGAAGGAGACTTGAGCCAGAGAAGCACCATAACGATGGCCCAGTCGAGCATATCGGCCGCAGTTGAAAAGAGGATCAACGATGCCAAAACCGTTATAGTCCTTGAAAAGATACCCGAGACGGCCGGCAGGACGACGGCCACCGATGCTGACTATACCATGTCCGGAGTTATCGCCATCTCCATTCTGTCGGCAGGAATGTTCTCGGTTATAAGCGTCTTCGGCAGATACAGGAAGCGTGGGGTGCTCAAAAGATTCAAGATCACCCCGGTGAAACCCATGACCTTCATTCTGGGAAGCACACTCACGAGGTTTTTGGTGAGCTTCGTTTCAATACTACTCATAATCCTTGTGAGCAAACTCCTCTTCAAGACGACGTTCCAGATCGACTGGCCAATATTCTTGATCTCAGTGATAAGTTCGACGCTCGGCATGATGGCCCTCGGTCTCTTCCTCACGCTTATCTTCAAAAATCCCGAGACGGCCGATTCGGCGGCGAGCATTCTGATGGTCATAATGATCTTCCTTGCGGGAATATACTTCCCGCTGGCTTTCCTGCCAGATTACCTGAGGGTAGTCTCGATGTTCATGCCGGTCAAGTATGTCGGCGAATTGATGAGACATTCACTGGGAATAGAGTTGCTGCCGGTTATGAACTTCGTTCTCATCAATCTTGTGCTTTCTCTGTGTGGAATCGCCCTGCTCTATTTCACCGGCAGGAGATATCTCAAGGCTTCTTGATTAGACATTCAATCTAGCAGACCGGAGGTTATATAACCTCCGGTCTTTCTTGATTCAAGAGAAATCGCGACCGGTGTTGTAGAATATTACCGACACTTTTATCTGAAAGGGGGACAATCATGAGTCTTGGAATCAAAATAACCGACGGAATCCACTGGATAGGAGTGAACGACTTTGAAACACACCTCTTCGAGGCTCTCTGGCCTCTGCCTAAAGGAGTGTCTTACAACGCCTATATGATCGTGGATGAGAAAGTGGTTCTCATAGATACGGTTAAGGGACCTTACTTTTCGACTTACCTCGATAAAGTAAAATCGTTGCTCCCTGCGGGAAAGACAGTTGACTATCTGGTCGTCAACCACATGGAACCGGATCACTCGGGCTCGATAAAGGTTTTGAGGGAGGCCTTCCCGGAGGTCAAGATAATCGGCAACCAGAAAACGGCCGATATGCTGGGGGCCTTCTACGGTTTGACGGACAATCTGGTCGTAGTCAGGGACGGAGAGGAACTCTCTCTGGGCGAAAAGAGACTCGTATTCTACATGACCCCCATGGTTCACTGGCCCGAGACGATGATGACCTACGAAAAAACCACCGGCGTGATCTTCTCGGGAGACGCTTTTGGCGGCTTCGGCGCCCTGAACGGCGGCATCTTCGACGACGAGGTCGATGTGGATTACTACAAGGATGAGGTCCTGAGATACTTCTCCAATATAGTCGGAAGGTACAGCGCCATGGTCCAGAAGGCCTTCGACAAACTCAAAGGAGTCGATATAAAAATAATCTGCGCCACGCACGGGCCAGTGTGGAGAAGCGATCCGGCGCATATCATAAACCTGTACGATCGATGGAGCAAACAGCAGACCGAAGAAGGCGTGGTGCTGGTTTATGGTTCCATGTACGGCAACACTCAGAAGATGATGGAGGCCGTAGCCACCGGACTCGTGAAGGGAGGAGTCGAAAAGATACGCGTTCACAACAGTTCGACTTCGCACCTCTCGTTCATCATAAGAGACATCTGGAGATTCAAGGGACTGGTTCTTGGAAGCTGCACTTACAACATGGAGCTCTTCCCACCGATGAAGCAACTTGTGAGCGCAATCGAAAACCGGATGATGGTAAACCGCAATATCGGTGTCTTCGGTTCCTACACATGGAGCGGCGGCGCTCTCAAAGAACTCCAGGAATTCGCGGGCAAATCCAAATGCGAGCAGGTGGGACCGGTGATAGAGGCCAAAAGTTCACCGACGGCCGAAGATATAGATCGCTGCGTGGAACTGGGAATGAACATGGCAAAGGCCGTCAAAAGCTGAAATCTGTTCCTGGTGAAAAAAAGTACATAGAGACTTAAAAAAGGGTCACAAAAGGTTAATTGATCAGGGTCAAAAATGGACTAGAATCTAGATGAAAAGATCAGATGGAAGGTTCTATAGATTCATGACCCCAATTGAATCGTTCACATAAAACATGCTAAACCCCACCCCTGTTCGGAAATTTTCCCAATTGAAAATGGGTCCTCAAAGAGAGGACCCATTTCACTTATATGCAGTGAACTCTGTGATTGGATAAAACGTCGAAATATAACCGATAATTATAGTTTGGTTTTTGGAGGTAAAATGATGGGCAAGAGATCGCTGGTGATTTCGTTAATCATCATAACGGGAGTGTTTTCTATGGCAGCTATTCATAAACCTGAGATCGACGGTGAGATTCCCGAAACGCTAGAATACGCGACTTTCGGACTTGGTTGTTTCTGGGGATCTGAAGCGGTATTTGGCGGAGTTCGCGGTGTATATAAGACGAGCGTTGGGTATGCCGGTGGAACCAGGATGGACCCCACCTATTACTCTCTCGGCGACCACACCGAAGTGGTTCAGATACAGTTCAATCCTCTCGAGATAACTTATCGCGAGCTGATGGAGATCTTCTGGAACTCACACAATCCTTACAGCAAAAGCTACAAGAGGCAGTACATGTCGCTTATCCTGTACCACAACGACCAACAGAAGAGGGCAGCCGAAGAGTTCATTTACTCCCGCAAGGCCGAAACGGGATTGGAGGCCGCGACGGAGCTCTCTCCGTACGATAAGTTCTATCGTGCCGAAGATTATCACCTGAAGTTCTATCTTCAGCGAGACAAACAGATAATGGCCGATCTGTTGAGGTACTACGGAGATATATTCTCGCTCGACGGTTCGACCGCTGCGGCGAGGCTCAACGCGCTGCTTGCCGGTAAAGGCGACAAGACACTCTTCGAGGAAGAAATAAACAGTTACGGCCTGGCCAGCGCAACGGTTTCATCACTCGGGATGTAAGAAGAACGAGAAGAGCTGTCCTTCGTCAGTCGTCCCAGAGCGTGGACCCGTCCTTGGGGAACCTGAGGCTAGAGGTAAGAGGCAAGAGGCTGGAAGGTCGATAAGATCTCGACTTTCTTACCTCTGACCTCTCCCCCTCTTACCTCTGTTTAGAGACGGACGAGAAGAGCGAGATCCCGTATAATAGCACTACGGGATGACGGGATCGAGTAGAAACGCACGAAAAAAGGGACAGACGTGAGGAGAATCGTCAGTCCCTATTTTCGCCAAACGGGATAACAGTTTTGTTAGGGTGTACTTCTAATCAATACTTGTCCAGGTCGGTAATTTCGTCCCACTCTTCCAGATGGCTGAACTCGGGCGACTCGGCCCAGTCTTTTCCCTTGCGAATGAAATCCATGAGGTTTTCGAGTATTATCTGGTGTTTGTTTTCCTCGGCAGCGAGTCTGATGAGAACCTCTTTCTCGGAAGGCTCTTTGGTGACTTTCGCCTGATCGAGGTACAGCTTCACACTCTCTTTTTCCATTTCCACGGCATGCTCGTAGGCTTCCAGATTGGTTGCCTCGATATTGAAGCATATCGAGTCTTGAAGCATTTCCGAGAACATGTTTCTGGTGGTTTTGAAAGTGTAGGTTCCTCTGTAGGTGTAATTTTTGTCTTTGAAGCCCTTTATGATTTCGTAGTGCCTCTGCTCGTCGTTGGCCAGCATGGTGAAAAGCTGCTTCAACTGAGGATCGGAAGTGCATTCGGCCTGTTTCACGTAGTAAGCCTTTCCATCGGTTTCGAGTTTCAATGCGTAATCGATTGCGTTCATTATATACCTCCTATCTGAAAGAAAGCGGGTGGTCCCTGACCACCCGCAGCCATTATATCGCCTTATTCCGCGGCCAGTTTTCTGTAGATATCGTATCTCTCCCTGGCATCCTGTTCGGCCTTCTTGAAGAGCTCTTCGGCTATGTCCGGGAAGGTTGACCTCAGAGAACTGTACCTGACTTCACCCATCAGGAAGTCCTGGAAGGATTCCGTGGGCTCCTTCGAATCGAGAACGAATGGATTCTTACCCTGTTCCTTCAGCAGGGGGTTGTACCTGTAAAGGTGCCAGTACCCGGCCGCAACGGCTCTCTTCTCCTGCTCCTGGGTTTTCCCCATTCCTATTTTGATACCGTGGTTGATACACGGCGCGTAAGCGATTATGAGAGATGGACCGTGGTACTTCTCAGCCTCGGCCATGGCCTTCATTACCTGGTTCTTGTCGGCTCCCATCGCAACCTGGGCGACATATACGTAACCGTACGTCATGGCCATTCTACCGAGATCCTTTTTCTTAGTCTTCTTACCGGAAGCGGCGAACTTGGCGACCGCGCCGGCCGGAGTAGCTTTGGACGACTGTCCGCCGGTGTTCGAATAAACTTCGGTATCGAAGACCAGTACGTTTACATCCTCTCCCGAGGCGAGAACGTGGTCGAGACCGCCGTAACCTATATCGTACGCCCAGCCGTCTCCGCCGAACACCCAGACCGATTTCTTGATCAGAAGATCCTTTCGTTCCTCGATCTCCTTCATTAGCTGGCGGGCCGCTTCGCTCTTGCAGTCCCTGGATAGGACGCTTAGAATGTCCAGAGCGGCGGCCTTGGATGCCTTCGCGTCTTCTTTTCCTTCAAGCCAGGCTTCGAACGGCGCCTTGACATCTTCGGGAATGTCCAGCACCAGAAGTTCCTGAATGATGGAAGCAAGCTTGTTTCTGCCCTGTTTGATTGCCATGGCCATACCGAAACCGTACTCGGCGTTGTCTTCGAAGAGAGAGTTGGCCCATGCCGGTCCGTGGCCCTGGGCATTCACGCAGTAAGGAGTTGCCGGCGCCGAGGCGCCCCAGATCGAGGAACAGCCTGTGGCGTTGGCGATCAGCATTCTATCGCCGAAGAGCTGGGTCACGAGCTTGGCGTAGGGAGTCTCTCCACAACCGGCGCATGCCCCGGAGAATTCGAGCAGGGGCTTTACGAACTGGCTGCCTTTGAGAGTCTCTACGTTCATCAGATCTTTCTTTTCGGAGATCGTGTTGACGAAATTCCAGTTGGGGATCTCCTTCTCGAGTTGCGATTCGAGCGGTTTCATGATTAGGGCCTTGTTGGGGGCCGGACATATGTCTGCACAGTTTCCGCAACCGGTACAATCAAGCGGCGAGACCTGTATTTTGTACTGCAGTCCTTCGAAGGCCTTTCCACCGACTGCCTTCTTCATCTCGAAAGTCGCGGGTGCCTTAGAGGCTTCCTCGGCGTTGACAAGGAATGGCCTGATCGCCGCGTGGGGACAGACGTAGGAACACTGGTTACACTGTATGCAGTTTTCCAGCTGCCACTCGGGGATGTCTATGGCTATTCCGCGCTTTTCGTAAGCCGTCGTTCCGCTGGGGAACTCACCGTTCTCTCTTCCGACGAAGGCAGATACCGGCAGCTTGTCGCCTTCCTGCCTGTTCATAGTATCGACAACCTTCTTGATGAATTCCGGCCTATCGGAATCTTCAATCTTTTCATCTACCGCGTTTTTCCAGGCGGCCGGGATTTCGATTTTTACCAGAGCGCTTATACCCTGTTCGACCGCCCTGTAGTTCATCTCGACGACTTTTTCGCCCTTGCGGCCATAGGATTTCACGATGGCGTCTTTCAGATGCTCTACCGCGTCCTCTATCGGGATGACGTTGGCCAGCTTGAAGAAGGCCGACTGCATTATCATGTTGATTCTATTTCCGAGACCGATTTCAACGGCTATCTTCGTGGCGTCGATCGTGTAGAACTTGATATCGTTTTCCGCCAGGTATCTCTTCATGCTGGCCGGAAGATGCTTATCGAGCTCTTCGAGGCTCCAGCCGGTGTTGAGAACGAAGGTACCGCCCTTCTTGAGTCCATCGAGAAGATCGTACTGGTTCACGTAGGCCGGTTTGTGACAGGCTATATAGTCGGCTTCGTCGATGAGATAGGTGGATTTAATGGGCTTCTTCCCGAATCTGAGATGCGAGATCGTCACGCCGCCGGATTTTTTCGAATCGTAGGCGAAGTATCCCTGCGCATAGAGTTTCGTGTAGTCGCCGATGATCTTTATGGCATCTTTGTTCGCACCGACCGTTCCGTCGGAACCGAAACCCCAGAACTTGCAGCGGATGGTGCTCTCCGGAGCGGTGTTGATCTTGTCTTTGATTTCCAGGGACGTATTGGTAACGTCGTCTATGATTCCGATGGTGAAGTGATCCTTCGGGGCGGTATTCTTGAGATTATCGAAAACGGCCTTGATCTGAGAGGGAGTCGTGTCTTTCGAGCCGAGACCGTACCTTCCGCCTACCACCAGAGGGGCGTCTTCACAGTTGTAGAAAAGTGTCTTGACGTCTTCGTACAAAGGTTCGCCCAGAGATCCCGGCTCTTTGGTTCTGTCGAGAACGGCGATCTTTTTGACTGTTTTGGGGAGCACGTCGAAGAAGTGCTTCGCCGAGAAGGGTCTGTAGAGATGAACCTTGAGGACGCCGACCTTTTCTCCCTTCTTGAGAAGGTAGTCCACGGTCTCCTCGACAGTCTCCGTTACCGAACCCATGGCAATTATTATATTTTCGGCTTCCCGATCGCCGTAATACACGAACGGTTTGTATTCGCGTCCGGTGAGCCTGGATATCTCATCCATGTATTTGGCAACTATGTCCGGGACGGCATCGTAGAATCTGTTGGAAGCTTCTTTCGCCTGAAAGAAGATATCCGGGTTCTGGGCCGTGCCCATAGTTTTGGGATGCTCCGGGTTCAGGGCGTCGTCTTTGAAACGCTTGACGGCTTCATAATCGACCAGCTTCGCCAGTTCTTCGTAGTCCAGCACTTCGATTTTCTGGACTTCGCTGGAAGTTCTGAATCCATCGAAGAAATGCAGGAAGGGAACCCTGGAGTTGATCGCCGAAAGGTGGGCGATCGAACCGAGATCCATTATTTCCTGAACGCTTCCGGAAGCCAGAAGGGCAAACCCCGTCTGCCTGACGGCCATAACGTCGGAATGATCGCCGAATATCGAGAGAGCGTGACCGGCGATGGCGCGGGCGCTGACGTGAAACACTCCCGGTAGAAGTTCGCCGGCGATTTTGTACATGTTGGGAACCATGAGAAGAAGTCCCTGCGATGCCGTGAAGGTTGTGGTTAAAGCTCCGGCCGCAAGAGAGCCATGAACCGCCCCCGCCGCACCGGCTTCCGATTGCATTTCTATAACATCGACGACCTGACCAAAAATGTTCTTCAACCCGTTCGCCGCCCAGGCATCTGCGAGCTCCGCCATGGTCGAAGACGGGGTGATGGGATAAATGGCCGCTACCTCTGTGAAAGCGTAAGCGACGTGGGCGGCAGCCGTATTACCGTCCATTGTTTTCATTACTCGTGCCATTCTTTACCTCCTGGAATCCTTGAAGTTTTGGCTGATCTATATGGTTCGCGATATACATGAATTTAGTTCAGTGCTCCGGTCACTGGTCATCTACATTATAGAACAAGTTGCACCAGCTTTCATGGACAGATTTTTTTCAGCCTGTGAATTGCATTAGACAACCTGCCGGAAAATCGAGAATACCATTAAGTAAAAAATAGAATATACAACGAGTAAAAGTGAAGTCATAGATGACTATATATCAAAATATTTTCCCGACTTGCAAAATAAATTGATATATGATATAAAAATATTATCGAAATTCAAAGGAGTGATTTCATGACATTATCGAGGAAACAGATAGCGATTATAATCGGGGCCGCCGTTCTCTTCACGGGTCTCTTTCTTCCGGCGATTTCTCTGAAGGCCAACAATCCTCTGGCTAACATCGCCGGTTCGAGCAACTATATTCAGGCAGATCAGGCTTACGGCGTGATACTTCTTTTGCTTTCGTTGATCGTGGTGGCGCTGGCGATCGTGAAGAAATTCCAGTGGGCGTTCATAGCCGCCGTTGGGACTCTGGGAATACTCGTCTTCAGGCTCGTCACCTTTCTCACGGATATCTCGAAGTTCAACTCTCTTCAGAGCAGCATGAATCCAGGCCCGTTTTCGCCCGAGTTCGACGGAGTCATGGGTATGACACAAGAGATTGCAGTCGGTATTTCTCTGAACTGGATAAGCTGGATAGTCATGTTTGCAGGTTCTATAATAACGATCGTCGTACTGCTGAGAGAGGATAAAATCCGTGAAATCAAATAAAAATCGAGCAGAAGAATCTCGAGTCTTACAGTTCCACCTGGTCGAACCACTCGATAAGATCGGCGCGTTCCTTATTTTCCGGGAGGCTGGCAAGGGTTCCTGTCAGGCTCTCCCTGGAAAACTCTATACCCTTCAGGGAACTTCTCAGCAATTCTATGAAATCTACGTCCATAGAATCGGAATAAACGACAGCTTCCCTTATCATTCCCTTTATGACGTTCAATCCTATCTCTATTCCGCCCCAGACGAAGCGGTTTTCGATCTCGAAGTCGAACTCGGGACTCTTTCCCAGCAGCCATTCCCTGGATGAATACTTCGAGTAAAGAGTTTTGACCTCTTCCCGGGAGGCGATTTCATCGTAGTCCAGAATCCTGTCTATATGACCGTACTCCTCTATAAAGCCATCGTACATGGCCCTTTTCATTATCTCTATCGTTAGATCGGGTTTGAGATCTTTCAGATTCACCACTCTCGATGCGACGGATCTGACGCCTTTAGATTCCATTTTCGCCTTCGAGACGTTCAGGTACATCGAAAGCCTGCTCATATCGACGTCTATAAGCACCGTTCCATGGTGATACGATGCCTGCCGTCCATGATAGAAGGCGTTGCCGGAAAACTTCTTGCCCTCGGCCAGAATATCGTTTCGCCCGCTGAAATTGGCTTCGATCCCGAGACCTTTAACCGCATCGACTATTACGGCGAGTTGCCTGTGGAGATTGTACTCTAACCGGGGAAGGAGGAAAGTGAAGTTGAGATTTCCCAGATCGTGATAGACGGCGCCACCGCCAGACAACCGCCGGGCGAGTTTACCGCCGTCCCTTTCTAGGTTCTCTATACGGCACTCCCGCCAGGCGTTCTGGTTGCGCCCGATTACCACGGTGTGGGCGTTCTGCCAGAGGTACAGCACGGCGTTATCGCGCGCGTAATTGTCGAGCAAATATTCTTCTATCGAAAGATTCAACCACGGGTCGAAAGAATTCGACTCTATGTAAGCGGTCTTCAACGTTTCTTATTTACCTCCGAGTCCGAGAGAGCCCGACTCTTTTCTCACGTACATGTACTGACTGCTGGACAGATAACTCCTCGGATCTTTACACTGGTTCTTGGAATCGACTATCTCGAAATGCAGATGCGGACCGGTTGCCCGGCCGGTCTCTCCTACCCTGCCGATCAACTCACCTCTGGCGACCCGCTGTCCAGAATATACACTTATGTGGCTCAGATGGGCGTAACGTGCTTTCGAACCATCGGCGTGAAGAATGATTATGTTCAGGCCGTAACCACCGTTGTCGGCGGCCTCGATCACCGTCCCATCTCTGGCTGCGAAAACCGGCGCACCCTCCTGAACGGCTATATCCATACCGGAGTGGAAAGTTGAAGCGCCTGTGAAGGGATCCTTTCTCCAGCCAAACTCCGAGGAGATCTTCCCGTAAACCGGCCAGGAATACTGGGTACTGATGTTCATGTTACTGCAGACACTCACGATTTCCAGCGGAATGAACAATCTCTGACCCGTGTAGATCTTCGAAGAGTAACTCAATCTGTTGGCGCTCATGATGTCCTCAACCAGAGCGAAAAAGAGCTTGGCGATATACTCCGGAGAGTCGCCGTCCTGAACATCGTAAAAGAAACCGTCTCTTACGGGAATGTAGATCGCCTGACCCGATTCGAGACACCTGGGATCGTCGATGCAGTTGAAATCCAGAACCGTACTGATTCTGATGTTGTAATCCCTGATAATGTTGAACAATTTGTCGCCGGGCTTTACGAGATAACGAACATAACTGTTACCGAGAGCGGTGCAAAGGAAAACCAGAACCACAAGAAAGATAAGTCCTTTTACTCTCATTTGAAACCCCCAAACCGTCAGTCTTGTTATGACTCGCAAAATACAGAAATAGAAAATGATGATAAAATAATACCACAAACTCCCCATCCAAAAACAGCGAACGATCGGGATATTTCACAGGTCGAAAAAACCAAAACACTGTTCTTCAGGAGAAAAAGACCTGCACAAACGCCAGAAAAAGCTCATTGAAGCAGGATTCTTCTCAGAATCTCCACCCGGAGCTCTTAAAGAACCTCTTCAATGGTGGGCAAAAAGCCCAGTTGATCTCCGGCCTTTTCCTTTCCGTCCACCCTCAGGAACTCACCCTGTTCCATCTTTATCTTTCTGACCTGTTCCATCCTCTTCCACTCGCCTTTTTCATTTTTAGCTATCGTGCAGAAAACGAAAACATCGCATTTTTCGAGGATCTGTTCCCGGGTCCATTCTTCGTCGAACTCGTGTGATTCCCCAATATTTGGATGAATGAGCGCGGCTTCTAGAAACCATGTCCCCTTTCTGTCCGCGTAGCTTGCCGCGGTGACCCAGTAATCTATCTTTTCAAACATCTTTATCCCCTCCATCAAAAGCATACATAAGTTATAGTCTTTTCTGCTACTCTAGAAGGGAGAGCGTTTTTTGTGGGAGGTGTGAAGGGTGACTTTTATAAACGATACGTCTCGATCATCCAGGGCTCAGGTCAGGCCGCTGGCACTGGAGAGGGTGAAACTGGGTGGTTTCATGGGCAGGTACAATAACCTTATGAGATCCAGAACACTAATCTCCCAGTACGAACTGCTGGAATCTACCGGCAGGCTCGACAATTTCAGGAGGGCCGCAGGTAAGATCGAAGGAGATTTCAAGGGCTTTTTTTTCAACGATTCCGATGTTTACAAATGGCTCGAGGCCGCTTCTTATGCTCTCATAGACAACGACGATCCCGAACTCATGGAGAAGATCGCCCTGACGATCGATGTTATTCGCGATGCACAGAATGCCGGAAATGACGGCTATCTGGATACCTATTTCACTTTCGAAAAAGAGTCAGAGCGCTGGACGGATTTCAAGAACATGCACGAATTGTACTGTGCCGGTCATCTTATACAGGCCGCGATCGCGCATCGCCGGGTCACGGGAAGTGAGGATCTCTTCGCCGTCGCTCTGAAATTCGTCGATCATATCGTCAAAATGTTCGGCAAAAACGGTCGCGAGACAACCACGGGCCATCCGGAACTGGAGATGGCGCTCGTGGAGCTTTACAGAGAAACCGGAACGAGAGAATACCTGGAACTCGCATCGAGACTTATAGATAACAGGGGAAAGGGGCTCGCCGGAGGCGATGAATACAGGATCGATCATGTTCCGTTCAGGCAATTGAAAGAGTTGACGGGCCATGCGGTGAGAATGCTTTATCTGGTGGCCGGCGCCGCCGATGTTTTCCTCGAAACGGGCGACGAGACACTTCTGGCCGTTATAGACCGCCTATGGGCAGATCTGGTCGGGAGAAAGATGTACATAACCGGTGGCGCCGGGTCCAGACACGAAGGGGAGTCTTTCGGGGAGGCCTTCGAGCTGCCCAACAGGAGAGCGTACACCGAAACCTGCGCGGCCATCGCGAGTTTCTTCTGGAACTGGCGGATGTACATGATATCCGGGGATGGCAAATACCTCGATGTAATGGAGCGGACTCTCTACAACGGTGTTCTTCCAGGTATATCCCTCGACGGGTTGAAGTACTTCTACGTGAACCCCCTGGAAGATATAGGCAACCACGAGAGAAAGGAATGGTACTCCTGTGCCTGCTGTCCGCCGAACATAGCCAGAGTGCTTACCTCTTTCGGGGGTTACATGTACGGTCTCACTCTTGACGAGATAAGGGTGAACTTCTACGAAACGAGCGAAGCCGTCATACCTTTCAGAGACGGAGAGATCAACATATCTCAGAAAACCGGCTATCCTAACGATGGAGAAATCGAACTCACGGTCTCGACAGATCTCGATATGCAGCTTTCCATACTGTTGAGGATACCGGGCTGGACGGAAGGCGAGTTCGATCTTCAAATAGACGGTATAAAACAGAAGGCAAAGGTTGAAAAGGGCTTCATAAAACTCACCGACAACTGGAAGGGAAAGACCTCGATACTTCTCGATCTACCCATGGAGATCAACATGATCACCTCCAACCCGATGGTCAGGGAGAACACCTACAAAATCGCCATAGAAAGGGGCCCGCTGGTTTACTGCGCAGAAGGAAGAGACAACGAAGGGTTCAGCGTCTGGGCGCTGTCCGTACCGGTGAAAAAAGGTTACGACGTGCAGATGAATGAAGAGTTGCCCGGCGGATACGTGACTATCTCCGGAAAAGGGATCGCCTATGATCTCGATGAATGGGAAGGGGCGCTCTACAAGCCGCTGGCTGTCGTCAAGAACAGGGGTAGAAACGTGCGCTTCACCCTTATACCGTACTACGCCTGGAACAACCGGGGAAGCTCGCCCATGTGTGTCTGGCTGCATATCCACTGAGGGGGTAAGAGTTATAAGAATTGGATTGATTCACTACAGAGCCGGACTCATGGACGGAGTCTCTCTCGAGATGGAGAAGTGGCGGGCTGTGCTCACTGGCATGGGACACTCCGTCGAGATCGTAGCGGGTAATTCCTGCCCGGGAGTAGATACGACCATTCCAGGCATAGAATACAACGACGGGAGAAACCTCGCGTTGAATGAAAAACTGTACGAAAAGGGTGAAATAGAAACGCGGGAACTGCTTGAAGAAATTCGTGAGCGAAGCGAAGGACTTCTTCGCGACTTCGAGAGGGAACTCCCCCGCTTCGATCTGCTCGTTCCCAACAACATCTGGTCGCTCGGCTGGTCCCTGCCTGCCGGGCTGGCCCTTTATATGTACGCCAGAGACTCCGGCAAGCCCTTCATCTCGCACAATCACGATTTCTGGTGGGACAGGCCTTACTATTCGAGCCCCCGCCGTGGAGTCGTCGAAATTCTCGAGAGGTACTTCCCGCCATCTCTGGATAACATATCTCATATAACTATAAACTCCATCTCCGCAGGTGATCTCCTGAGAAGAAGAAAGCTCCACGCCACGGTAGTGCCGAACGTTATGGATTTCGCACAGCCGTCCTGGACATCCGAAAAGAACCTTCAACTGAGAAGGCTGGCCGGTATCGCCGAGAACGACGTGGTCTTTCTTCAGGCTACGAGGGTTACGGAGCGCAAAGCCATAGAACTCGCCGTGGAACTGGTGGCCAGGTTCAACACCCTCTCTCGCGTGTTGAAGGGCAGGCGTCTCTACACGGGTCGGGAGTTTTCGGGAAGGGCTCACCTGGTTCTCACAGGCCTGACGGAGAAGCAGGCTCTCGGGTACAGGAAGAAAATCGACGCTCTTGCATCAAAACTGGGCGTGAACGTTGTTGATCTTTCCAACCGCTGTTCCCAGTCGCAGAAAG
>Ga0209510_1000087_pt1 | contig 137344 bp, 210 predicted proteins | sample BiotimSIPDNA_FD_185749 | JGI IMG/M metagenome (GOLD analysis project Ga0209510, IMG submission 185749) | Anaerobic biogas reactor microbial communites from Washington, USA - Biogas_R1 time_0 SIP DNA (SPAdes) (version 2) | ecosystem: Engineered > Bioreactor > Anaerobic > Unclassified | place...
AAACGAAATGTATAATATTTTTGGTAACAGCAGTAAGAACCAACCAGAATTATCCATAGACGAAATGAATTATCTTGAAGGTAGATGTATTAAAGACTTTAATTAATACCTTGTTAAAGTGCATTAGTATAACAGACAGTTAATGCACTTTATAGAGGGTATTACCTCAAAAAATATATAACAGGAAAGGAATTGATAAAATGAGTAATGACACCAAAAAAACCTTAAAAAACCTTTTCAAATTATCCCACAAAATTTCCCTATACGTCCCGACAAAGGACAAAAATAATCAAGAACTATCCCAAGAATTAATCTCTAAAATGGTTGATCTCACAGCTTCCAAATTTTCCGAAGTTAACGGCGGCGCAACTAGTACCAATGCACTAGGATATTGGAAATCAGTTGCTGGAGAACTCATAAAGGAAAATGTTGTAGTAGTTTTTTCCTATTCAAATGAATTGGAAAAATCCATTGAAGCAGCTATAGAAACTGGAGAACAACTAAAAGAAATAGCTAATCAAGATGCAATAAGTTTAGAAGTGAATAACGAACTATATTTCATATAACAAAAAATTAATACCTTGTTAGGATATATAAGTATAACAGATTGCTTATATATCCTATAGAGGGTATTAATCCAAAAAAATAAAAACTGAAAGGAAGGAATTGATAAAATGAAAACAAAAATTAACTATTTTTCCGACTGCCAAACCATAGAAGCAATAAAAAAACGTTACCGGGAACTTGCCCAAAAATATCACCCCGATCATGCAGGAGGAGACGGGGAAACCATGAAGGAAATTAATCTGCAATATGAATCTTACAAAGGTATGACATTCACCGCAACTAATCACGAAACAGGTAAAACTTATGAACAGAACTTCGATCCGTTTGATGGTTACCGGGAAATTATAACCGCACTAATAAACATACCTAACATAACAATAGAACTAATCGGATCATGGCTCTGGATCACAGGCGAAACAAAACCTATCAAAGAATACCTCAAAGAATTAGGTTTTAAATTTTCCGGCAAAAAAATTGCATGGTACTATCACTCAGGCAAATACCGCAAAAAATCTAAAAAAAATCTAACCATAGACGAAATTAGGAACATGTATGGAAGTGAAAAGGTTAACCAGGACAAGGAAAAGGAAAATAAACAGGTTATTGCTTAGCAGTATATCCTTATAAAAAAATAATAACAGGGAGGTGGAAAAATGAATTATATCAAACAATTGCAATTGGAGAATCAGGAATTAAAAAACCGTATAACAGAATCGCAAGAAGTTATAACAGAACTTTATCGCTACTTAATGTTGCCTAAATTTGCAGAAAATAATATGGTAAACAAGCAGGATATTTTTAATAGACTTGATCCGGTAAGAATATTGCTTAATACTACTATATAATCCTTTATCCAATAGCACTATAACCGTAAAATAAATAACAGCATATAGTGCTATTCAATAAGAGATTATAAACGATAAGAGATTATAAACGATAAATAATCAAGGAAGGAGGTATATAGTATAATGAACAACAATTATAACAGAAGGAGAAAAAACGGCAAAATGATATCAACTTTTACAATAGCAAACAAAACATATTCTATCCGCTTGACCGCACACGCTAAGCAACGAATAACAGATCGCAATTTAGACCTATATCAAGTAACAGGTTCCATACTATCACTAGGACAGCAAAACATAGAACAATATTCCGGCAGTAATAGAGACATATTTATCATGGACAAACAGAATAATTTTAGTATTGTATGTAATATAACATACCGCACTATAACAATTGTAACTGTCATAGACACGACAGATTGTTGGGTAAAAAATGGAACTATTGCGGTAAGACTGAAATAATAAAGGGGAGGAGAAAATATATGTTAACAAAAAATAATAAAAACCTATCTAAAAATCCTATCAATATAACATATATAGCAGAATATACGGATGAATTAGAAGTTAATTCAGACTATTCAAATATAGTAAAAATATCTAACATAACAGATTTAGATAGTTTAATTTTTACTATGCTAGAATTACGCAAGCAACAGAAAAATAATATTTCTATAGGTTATACCATAGCGGATAATAAAAATAACTGGCTTATTGAAGATTATGCCAATACCCTGGAATTTTTAACCGATTCTAAATTATCGGATAAATTGGAAACTAAAGTAAGTAAACAATCTGAACTAATAACAGAACTGTCAAAAGAGATAGAACTATACCAGCAATTTTTAAAAAAATACAATGCTATGGATCAGTTTAACAAGTTTAAACGGGAACAGGGAGAACAGGAATTAAACCAGTAATATAAAAATTACCGCTTGCATATACTGTTGACAGCATGATATAATAACTAATAACAGGGTAGGAGGTGAATAACAGCATGATAACAATAAAAGTTAATCGATACGGCAATGAAGCAACTATAATAGTAGAAGGAAATTGGCGAGGAGTATCACAAGAAATTAAAAAACAAATACGCAAAAAAGAAAATCAATTCTATTCAATTTCTCAAGCAAAACAAATCAAGCAAGAACTGGAAAAATTATTGGCAAGGTAAATAAAATAGGCAGGAGGTAATAAAATGGATAGTAGAGAACAGGCGATTAAACATTATGAACAGAAGTATAACATTAGCATTATTTATGATAGCAATGAAAGAACATATACAATATATAGTCAAAACAGACTTTATGGTTATGTGGCAAGTCTTAAAGATTTAGACGATTACATGCAATTTAAACAGGGTTAAGCAAATTAAGCAAGGCCATAAAACCTTGCAGCAAGGGTAAAATACCTTTGCTAGAGGGTTTTAAGGAACAAAAAAGGAGGGAGTAATAAACATATGGAAAAACGTATGGCAAAAACCTGTATAACCAAAAAAGTTAAAGCAGAATTAAAATATCTTATTGACACAAAAGGCTATTGGTCAAAAGAAGTGAGGGAATATATAGAACAATTTCACTATTATAAAACAAGGGAATTACACGATATGGCACATGCTTATATTAATCATAACGAAGGCGAATTAACAAAGATTAACTATAAAATAACAGTATAAGGAGGTAACACTATGGAAAAATCACTAAAAGAAAAAGTAGGTTATATGAATCACTTAGGAATTAAACTAGCAGATTTAATTGATGCAGGTAAAATTGACTATAACAAGTTAACCGACAAAGAATCAGAACTGATTTATGCAGTTGCGGACGGATTATCTGAGGAATATATCATGCGAAATATTGAAGGCCGTTGCTCTATTAAATCAATGCTGGATAATTCTTTAGAAAAACTAGAAATCTATGTGAATAACAAAATAGAAGGATTAACGGCAATATTTGAAAAATACGATATAACAGTATAATAATTCACATTGCACCAAATAACCGTTTCATGTCGTTTTAAAGGAGGTAATAACAGAATGATTAAAAAGGAACAAATACTCGAAGGTTTAGAACTAACTAAGCAATACATACTTGATTCTTTAATAGTTAATGAACAGATGAAAAAAACAACAGGCCAGCAACAAGTAATAGAAGATTTAGAAAAAACTATTAAAGATATATTGGAAAACATTGAATCATTACAATCTGATGTTTATAGAAAATATTTGTTATCACAAGGATTTTTAAATAAGGAGGATAAATAAAATTATGACAAATAAACAATATAACAAAATGGTAGAACAGATAGTTAAATATGCAATATTAGCTGAACTACCAGGAATCACAAAAAAAGAAGTTAATAACAGATATAACAATGTCCTAGAATCACATGGAGTAGAAAAGGCAGATTCAGCATTGCAATATACGTTAAAACAATTTAAAGAAAGAGCAAAAGAAAGAGAAATGAAATTCTGGCAGCAAGTAAAAACTGAAACATTTGATAAATTGCATTCTTACCCATGTAGTGTTAGAGATTTAAAAAGCATGATCAAAACTGGTGAAATTGACATAACAGGATTTACAAAAGAACAGGATATAAGATTAAGACTAGAATTAATTTAATACTTCTTCCGAGTGCTAAACTAAACATATAATATAAATAACAGTAACAAGTTTAGCACTTCAAAGAGGGATTAAAAAATAATAAACAAGAGGAGGTATAACAAGCATGAACAAAACATTAAAAATCCAAAATACCCTTAGAGTACAAGAAAAAATCAAAGAATTAAATCTACCTTTGCAGCGTAACAAAAAAGGCTATTTTGAATTTATGTTTGATATCAGGGATCGGAAAAACTATCAAAATAACCAGGTAAGGGAATTAGTAAAGTGGGCTGAAATTGAAGGGATTAACTGGAGCATTAGATAGATAGTATAATTGGCAATTTCAACATTCGTTGAAAATCTATAACAGATTGAAAATATAATTATTAAGGAGGTAACAACACATGAAAAGATATAACGTGAACATGTATCAGAATAATATACTTGTTAGAATAATAACAATTTATTCCACCACAAATAATGGCGCAATCATTAAGGCCAAAAGAATATTTTTTTCAGATTGGTCAAAAGAACACATAAAAAAATACAAACATACTATCTCAGTAATAGCAAAACATTCTGATCTTTACGGTAATTCATTGCCGGAGAATATTAAAGGTTATAATTATTCAATTCCTTATATTAAATAATCCCTCTTTTAACCTGCTATTCTCCAGCAGGTTATTTTCTTAATATAATAACTATCCTATTGACAGTATGAATACAACCTGATAGTATTATATTAACAAAATAATTTTAAGGAGGTTAATTAAATGGAAACTAGAACAGAATACATTAACCGCAATAGGGTAGAAATTGAAGCTGAAGGAATTGATTTTAGTGATTGTATGGCAGAAACCTTGGAAGATGAATACTATGATGAAATTGTAATCAAGCATATCAAAGCAGGTGGAATGATCTCGAATGAAGTCTATAAAGATTTAACAGACGGACAGCAATATCATTTTAATAAATTTCTTAATTGGGATAATGATAAAATAATTAACAGTGACTATGAACAGGAAGTTAAAAGACTAAAGAAAATATCCGATGAAAAGCATAAAATATATTTGCAGGAACAGGAACAAAAACGGCAAGAACAGGAAATCAGAGAACAAATAAAAGAACAAAAAGCAAAAGATCAAATTAAACAAAAATTAACACAAGAAATAGAAATTTTAAAAAATTGCTTAGTTGATTATGATAACTTATCTATGTTTGGCAAGGGGCGTATTACCAGGTTTAATTATGAACAGATGCAGGTGGAGATTAAGAAAAAAATTGCAGTAATGGAGCAACAGATAAAAAACATAATATAATAAGGAGGGATAACAAAATGAAATTTAAAATAGGCTATTTAGCAGATAACAAAAAGGCGAGAAAAGTAATGGAAATATACGGCAAAAACGAAAAAGATGCAATAAGTAAAGCGAATGCAATATTATATAGTCAAGATAAAGAGGAATTAAATAATAGGAAGGGGGAAATCAAACCATGAAAAAATCCATTTCAATTACTGTTACTTCAGGTGAACCATTCAAAATAATTAGGCCAGGAGAAGAAAAATATAGCAATATTCAGAATTTCCGATTCTCTTCAAAAATCCAAGCAATAAAACAATTAAAAAAACATTTCAACATTGATTTGACATATCAGCATTTAAAGCAAAAAGGCATAGTGAAAATTGATGATTATCAAATCCATGTAAAATAACCACTCATCACCAAAGATTGATTTTATCACGCTTTTCCGGCTCAGAAATCCCATTATATAGGGATTAAAAAATTCAAAAATATTGGAATAAAAAAATAAAATTATGCATAGAATACTATTGACAATATGAATTAGATAGTTTAATATAATAAAAAAGGAGGTGGCACAATGATAAAAGTAGAATTAAAATATAACAATATTTTATTTAAGGCACAATTTAATTCACATCAGGAATTATCAGACTTTTTAAACGAAAATCAAGGAATAGAAATAATTAGTTTAGGTTAGCACTTTTAAGCCTGGGCATTCGCTCAGGGTTAAGGGTACTAGAAAAAAACAAAAGAGAAGGAGGAGATAGAATGGAAAACCTATTAAATAATTATTTAAAATACTTAGCAGGACAATATACCAGAGATGATATAAAAGCTGAAATAATAGAATTCAAAACTAATAACGGTAATGCTGAAGAGTTTGAAAAAATGATCATAACAGCAACCAAAGGAGTTTATAAGAAAAATTCAGCAGTAGAAGATTTTTGGAAGTATTATAATGATTATACTCCTATTCCAAAATCAAAAACTGCATACGGAACAGGGCATATGAAAGATTTTAGAAAGTATTTTTAACACCAAAAGCAAATTTGGTGCAATGTGAAAGGGGTAACAGAATGAAAGCTAAAACAATTAGAATGACAAGAGTATGCAGAATATGTCAATGTCCTTTTACTTATAGATCAGAGGAAAAATTGCAGGAAGGTGATAAAAACGGGCATATATGTAACACTTGTAAAAAACAGAAGGTGAGCAAATAACAGAATCAAACTGGTATTCTATCATTAAATATTGAGGAGGAATCGAAAATGATATTGTGGAGAGTAACAGATGGAAAATATAAAACAGATTACATTAGAGCAAACAATTTAGATGAAGCTGGAAGAATTTTTAAAGAAAAGCATAACAGGCCAGGAGTAGAATTTCAACCAACAGATGAGAAAATACAAGCGGTATATTTTACAGACAATCCGTTTGATCCTGCATATTTTAAGGGAACAATAACACAAGCTAAAAAGGGAGCAAGGTTATATATTAGACAATGGCAGTTAGATGCACAAATTGATAGAATAGTAACAATGTAACCAAATGACGAATTGATATACTGTAAAAATAAGGGAGGAATAATTAAAATGTTAGTTAAAACAATAACAGACGAAACAAATGGTAAAAGATGGGAAATATTCAAAAAGTCTGATAATGAATATTTTTATAAATACTATGAGTTTTTTAAACAAATAGGCTGGAAATTAACAGGAAGAGAAGGAGATCATATCAATGGATATTTAACAAAGGATTGTATTGAATGGGAATTTGACATAACAATAATATAAATCAGTAGCAGGTTAATTCCTGCTTAGTATATCAGGACTATTCCCCTGATATACTAACAAGGGATTAAACATACAAAATAAAAGGAGGTAATAAAATGTTAGAATATTATTGTCACGTTAAAACGGTCAATACCAGATATCCAGACGATCAAAGAATCAAATGTATTATGACTTTAACAGAATATAAAGATGAGGATGGTAATATTTACAGAAAATCATTCTATACAAAAAACGGGAACAAACCAATAATACCGCAAAAAGCAACACATGATGAATTGATAGAACTTAAAAAACAGTTTTAGTTTTTTCTATTATTTTTACTTTTACTATTGACAATATGAAACCTAACGTATATAATAATAATATAAATACTATTAAAAAAGGAGGCCACAAATGAAAACTATTGATGAATTAAAGCAAGGCGAATGCCAGATAATCACAAAGCAAGGTAAAGTATTCAAAGGATTTTACAGCGAAGAATATGAAGCAGTATTCTTTACAATTCCATCTAACTATGAAATTATTGGTTATATCCAAGATTAAAAAAGGAGTGTGTTACAAATGGCAATTAAAAAAGCTAACATTCAATGGAGTGCTAAACAGTTAACCAAATCAATTGAAAAAGGTACTATTACCTTTGACAATGCGGTGCAAAGAGGTTATGTATGGGATCAAGATAGAAAATCCTTACTCATTCATAGTATGCTGGAGGGTTTTCCTATACCTGCATTTTTCGCAGCAAAAGATGAAAATGGCTATAGTATGCTTGATGGAAAACAAAGATCAGAAGCAATTTCCGGCTACATAAACGGCAATTATTTCTTAACTAATTTACCAGAGGTTATGGCGGAAATCACAGTACAAAATACAGAAAATAAGAAGGAAACAATAGAAGAAGAACTTGACATTAACGGCTCTTACTTTTCAGATTTGCCCGAAGATTTACAAGACCGTATTAGAGACTATTCCCTTACCGTTTACTATTTTGATGGAATAACCGAAGAAGAGGTAAACGAAATGTTTTTCCGGCTTAACAATGGCAAACCACTTACCGCTATTGAACTGACCAGAGTGAAGGCAAAATCTTTAGAAAAATTTCAAGAAATCGGTCAGCATCAATTATTTACCTCTACACTAACCGAAAAAGCAATTTCTAAGTATACCCATGAGGATTTGGTAATAAAATCCTGGGTGATGCTTAACACAGAAAATCCAGACTTAGGAACTAAGAACATTCGTTCTATTGTAGAGGTAAAAGATATTACAAACGAACAAGCGGATAATCTAAAAACAGTTTATGACAAGGTTTTAGAAGTCTATACCATTTTGACCGCAGGAGACAAACAGGATAAAAAAACCGCAAAGCGTATTATAACCAGAACTCATTTCCTAAGTTTACTGCCTATCATTTCCAAACAGATTGACAGTAATTCCTGGAATACAGAACAATTTACAAGCTGGGTAAGACGTTTCTTTGGTAGTGATGAAGGTACAACGATTAATGAAGAATACAACGAACTATCTAAAAGTGGAAGCAATAAGCCAGATAACATTAGAAGAAGGTTAGAGATTATCAAGATAGATTTTAGACAATACCTGCTCAGTAGTAAAGATATTGAAGATAGTAGTCAAGATCAAGGTGTAGCGTAATTGAAAAAAAGGGGTGCTATATAGCATCCCTTAATAATCTAAAAATAATTTTATTGTATCTTTTGCTATTGACAGTATGAAATGTATCATGTATACTATAATCATAATATAAAATAATTAAAAAAAGGAGTGTTATAAATGACTAACGATCTATGTGTTGTTAATACTACAAATTTTTGGATTTACAATTTTGCTAGTAACCAGGAACATGCAGAAGAAGTATTGTCCAGAGCTATTGAGGCAAATAAAGAGGATATTAAAACATGGGGAAACCATTGTAAAAATTATCCTGATATTGGACAATTTAAGGTTTATCTGGAAGAAGCAAAAAATAAAAAATATGAGATTATGCCTTATAGTGAATACATCAAACTAGAAAGGAATTACTATCTAAATAGGCCGTTAACTGAAATAACCGCAGAACGATATAACGAAATGCTAAATGTATTACCTCCTATAAAATGGTGTACTAAAAACAATGTTGAAATGTTTTGCATATCTGAAATGCTAACAGGAAATTATACATCTCAGTATATGCACAACAAAACAACAGATAAATATTATCATAAAACAGTGGACATTACCGACCAGACAACATGGGGTTATAACTTTATAAAAAGAATGGAGGTTTAACAATATGACACAAACACAAGAACAAATTAAAATAGGTGATTACAAAGACATAGCACAGCAAATTGGAGGCAATAAATTTCTAGCAATGACAGGCAGCAAATTCCAGTATTATGGCTATGATGAGTTAGGTTATGTATACTTGATGATTAAGTTATCCAAAAACCAGTCTAAGGCTCAGTATTTAAAAATCCAGTTAAACGGATTAGATTTATACGATCTAACCTTCAGCCAGATTAAAAAAACATTAACACCACTGGCAAAAGAATTAGGTATTAAAATCTATGATGAAGAAGTTATAACAGTTAAAGAATACAAAGACGTTTATGCCGATATGTTGCAAGACATTTTCACCTCAGTAACAGGAATGTACACAAGGTTATTCTAGGTTAATATAGAGCAGTTTTAAGGTATCTGCTTTAACAAAAACCTTCATTTTTAAAATATAAATATTGGAGGTATAACAATATGAGTATAACAGTTATTAACTTATCACATCCAACAGAACAATTAAAAACCATAACGGAAAACTGGAACGATTTACCGCAAGAATTACAGCAAATTATACTTGCAGCAGACTACTACACGCTTAAACCTCAATCCCTGCTAATCTATAAAGATAGGCAATGTATTCTTGATTGTATGGTATCGATAGATATTTTTGAAAGTGGACAAGTGAATTGGAATAGAATAGTAATACAAAATTGCTATAGTAAAGACGGGTTACTATATGATTATTCAGAGTGGTTTAAGACCTGGGAAGGTTTTATATAAGGAGGCAATAACAAATGAAATGGTATGTAACAATAGTACCAATGCCAGATGACCAACTATATGTAGGTATAACCGAAGGTGACTATGGAACAGATATAACAATCAGTGAACACTACACGCAAGAACAAGCAGAATTAGCTTGTGAACAGTATTCCAGGGATCATAAAATTTCTATGTTTGGAGAATACAGGCAGGAGGTAAATAACTAATGAATGAGGGATTGACAATATTCCTAGTGGTAGCAGGTTATTTTGTGGCAGGTTTTGCCTTGTTAGGTATATGTAGTTTAATCGTTGAATATACTTACTCACAATCAAAATATAATAATCAAAATAAACAGGCTATAACCACTAACAAATTCAATAGAGTAGCATAAGGAGGGACTAAACAAATGAAAATTATTTCAATTCAAGATCACCGCAACGATAAACGGCAAAAACAAGAATATGCTAGAAAACTATTGAAGAAGATTAACCAGGAACAGGACAGACGCAAGCAGCAAGGCCAACGATATTTGAATGAGCAGATACATAAAATTGATATAACTATTTAAGAAAAATAAATTTAGTGCTTGCTTTCATATTGTGGGTATGATATACTAAGCACATAAAATAAAAACATTAAAGGAGTGCCGAGAATGAGTTTTACAAAAGCAGAATTAAGAGATTACAGGGTGGAAATTGAACAGGCATTGCAAGGAATAGCGGAAAGACATAATATTAACATCAAGGCAGGGAATATCAGTTATTCAGCGAATGACTTTAAACTAACACTAGAAGTTACACAAAAAGAAGTCAACGGCCTGTTATATGAACAAGCAGAATTTAACAAAGATTGTATACTTTACGGATTTAAACCAGAAGATTATAAAAAAGAATTCTCCATGAATGGCAAAACTTTTGCTATAACTGGTTTTAATCATAAGGCTCATAAAATGCCTATACTGGCAAAAGGGAACGATGGTAAGGGGTATAAATTCGCTTGTGATACAGTTAAAAGGTTAATAGGTGTAACAGCATAACAACCAGACCAAATAACTTTTTCATAAAGAAAGGAAGTGGAGAAATGAAATGGTATATAATAAAGATTAGTAATAAAACCTATTATAAATATGGTGGAAACATAAGAGACAAACAATTTGCCACAAAGTTTCCTGAAAGCGAATTACATATTGCTCAGAATGTAATAAAACAATTCAATTACAAAAATGCTAAGATAGAAGAAGTGGAATAACAGAACAGAATTCAGATTTTATCATAAGGAGGAATGACACAATGCAGTATTTTGAAATATCGTATAGACGTACTTATCATTGGATAGATAAAAAATACGTAAAAACTGAACTAGGTGTTACAGATGCAATTAGAAAAACGGGATTAAAAAAGACCATTACTGATGTGACAGAAATAACAGAAGAACAATACAAAGAATATAAAGCAAAACAAAAAGCATTAAAAGAAGCAAAAAAGGCAAGAGAAGCAGAAAACTTTATACAATAATCAATTATCATAAAACTGACATTTTATTGAAAGTTGGGAGGTAAATAAAGTGAAATTAGAAAACTTAGAAAAAAGACTTCAAAAAGCAGAAGAAAATTTTGATAGATTATATAATGACGATAAAACTAGAAATATTAGTTTTGTTAGTGCTGGTTGCCTTAGTAATTCATCAAGAAAGAATTTAGATAATAACAGCAAACAGATGTTTAATGAAGCAAAAAAAATCGAATTATTAAAATTGGCAATTAAAGTTATTAAAGAAGATCCTTTTACTCTTAGAGAAATAGATAAACTTCAAAGAGGTAGGGATAATATTATTAATGTGTATATAACTCCAGTGGGTATTATGGCAAAATTAATAAGGGATGAATTAAGTAAATTAGATAATAAATTTGCTATGAAAGCTAATATAAAAATTGACTTAGGAGAAGGGTAAATTGTTGAATTAACAACCTAACACCAAATAGGTATTTGGTCGCTATTTTATGCCTTAAAAACGCCAATTTCTATGCATTTCATTTTTCTAAGTTTTTGTGATTTTACTATTGACAGCATGATTATTAACTGATAACATTATTAATATAAAATTATTGAAAAGGAGTTGGATTAAATGAATGAAACTTTAGAACAGTTCATAAGCCGGACAATGGCAGATCGGAAAACAAGAAGACAACAAGGAAGGGAACAAAAAGAAGAGCAATATAAAAAAGAAGATGAAGAACTGGAAGAGGTAATAAAGATGATAGATCAGGAAATAGAAAGGAAACAAAGAGGGGAATAAAAACCCCCTCTTAGGAGGTAAAAATTATGACTTATAAAATTAGAGCAGAACTTAAAAAGCATTTCCCGAATCTAAAATTTAAGGTGAGAAATATTTGTCCTTCATGGTATGAAATTGATTTTGGTAGTCCAGTGGGAAGTATTGAACAGGCTGAAAAATGGTTAGATACTAAAGAAGAAATTCATAATAGGATGTTTGACTTTTGTACAAAGAATCAAGTCTTTTTATCAATAGGATAATAGATTAACAAAATAAGGGAAAGGTGATAGTATGCAAGAAATGAAACGTAAAGATATTCTAATAGTAATTGATCAGTTAAATCCTTTGCCATTATATAACAATAGTTTTGAAGTAGTTTATAGACAAAATATAACATAAATAAAAGGAGGTATAACAGCATGAAACAATTAACACCAGAACAATTAATAATTCTATTCCTAGAAAAAAGAAGTGGTAAACGGCAATTAAAAATTGTAGTAAAATAATAATAAAATAATAATAATAAAAGGAGTGAATAAACAGATGGAAACCGTAACAATAAATTCAGAAAAAATTAAACAAGCAATAAATAATTATATGCAGGATTACATACTGGAAGTGTTTGAATTTTTTATTGGAGAGCCTTTATATAACTATGCAAAAATGCTTTATAATACCAATATCATAGTGTTTGATTTAGATAAATTTGAAAAATTATTTGAATATGGGGATGATTATAAAGATTATATTGGATTGAGTTTAAAAGATTCTATTATTAAAAAATATAATCCAGTATTAGCATTATTTATTGAAGAAATAGTATGTCATAATCAGTTTATGATGATAGGAATTATAACGGAATAAAACTTGGGATTGGTAAAAAGTAAGTAGTGATTAGACAATAACAGTAGTTATAATATAATAAGGATGGTGAAAGAAAATGATCAATAAAACATATAATCAAGCTGAAATATTAGAATTAATAAACCAGTATAACAGCACAGACCGGAAGCTAATAAAGTTAAATTACAAGCGCATACTAAATGATTTTAACATTATGCCTAAACAAATAATGGAGTTAGGTTACGCAAAAAACAACACATACAGTTGGTCAACAAAAAGTAGTCCTAATATCCCGATGCTAGATCAGGCTCTTACAATTGCTTGTGCGTTTAATTTTGATGTGAGAGAATTTGTAAAAGAAATATGATTATCATGTTGACAACATAGTTAAGTTGGTCTATAATTATATTAATAAAATAATTATAGGAGGTTACACCATGATTGAAAAACTTAGAAACTTAGACAAAGAGGAATCAACTAAACTATTAAGCACTTTAACCGTTAAAGCACTTAAAGAGTTAGCAAAGGAAGCAGGGATTAGCGTGGCAGGTAGCAAAGATACAATTATTGGTCAGATAGTTAACCATTTTGGATTTAAACGCCTTAATGAAGCAATGAGAAGAAGACCAGCAATGCAAAGATAGAGAGGTATTTTTTAATGTTAAAAACTGAAACTATTAAATATGCAAATGGTAGAGAAACAATAGTAATAAGGGAAACATTAACAAAGGGTAGAAAATTATTGATAGCTAAAGGATACGCACAATGTCCAAATCCAATGTTTTACCAAAAAGATAATAGTATTATTCATTACAATAAAACTATGAAAGTTTGGATAGTTGAAGAAAGTAAATAACAATATGAAAGGTGATATTTCACCATAAAAGTATAATTTAGTTATATGAAAAAAACAGATTATATTGATTAAAAAAGGAATATAAAAATATATAAAATAGTTTGCAATTCATGTAGCCAGTATGATATAATAAATTATAACCTAAGTTAAGTCAAAACAGGAAAACAAAGGTGAAAATTAAATGGTAAAAAGAAAGGAATGATTTAAAAATGGCAGAGAAAAAGGTATTATGGTTAACAGGAGAAAAGAGTCCTTACACTAATCAATACGAAGGTGCATTAATTAATGCTGGAGAAACATATGAAGCAGTAAATACCTATGATTATCCTATTAGAGTTTGGACGAATATTTCTGGAGATAAGGCGGAAAGTTTTAAAATCCCTGATAAAATTAAATGGGATGATGAAGAATTTGATGCTTTTAAGGAATTAATGAATTATGATATCAATGAAACAGAAAAATTTCTTGATTTTTTAACTGGATCAGAAGGTGAAGAAATTGTAAATGAAATGTATGCTATATCTAATATATTAGTTTTTGATTATGAAAACCAAGAGTTTGACAACATTGACAATTGGATAACAGTTAAATGTTATGATTATGTTTGCAACAGTAACTTAAAAACTATTACATTAGATACTGATAACAATTATGGTTATAATGAAGAATATGAACTTGAAATAATAGACACATACAATCTTGATTATTTAGAACGGAACAATACTAATTTTGAATATGGTGGTATGGGCAATCATGCATTACTACACAAAGTTATTATTGATGGAGATAAAGATGATAATAGGATATTATGGCATGAGTGGTCGCAATGGCAGGGATCAGAATTGGATTCTGGATGTTTAATGAGTGTTGAAGATGTTTTGGAAAGGTTAGAAAACCATCCTGAATTAGAAGAAATTAAAGAGTGGTTAGGGGTTATAGAATAATCAAAAGTATTAAAAAGGAGGAATTTAAATGAAGGTTGTAAAGGTTAAATTAACTAGAACTATGATAAAGATCTATGAATTAAATCCAGAATATTATCCAGAAGGATTAACATATGAACAAATGATAGAGATGGACATAAATCCAGATAACAGAGAAATGCTTTTTGAAAATGATTTAATATCAGACGAAGTTGCTTGGGAATTAATAGATGAATAAAATTAATATTTATTATTGACAACACGAAACACATATATTATAATAGTAATATAAAAATAAAACATAAAGGAGTTGCATAAAATGAACGAACAAAACATTTACCAAGAAAACGGTTACAAAGATCGTCAGGACTATTTAGAGTGTATAGCATTAGATTATGGAGTACCACTTGAAGTAGTTATAAGTCTCGCAGAAGTTTTAGGAGAAAATGAGGATTGGGATGGGTTAGTTTTTGCGGAAGGAATGTTTGAATAGGTGAAAATAAGGGGAGGGGGATAGTCCCTTCCCTTAAAACAAAAATATAAAGGAGAGATATATTAATGAATATTAATGTTAATCAAAAAGATTTAAAAGAAGGTATTGAAAAAGTTGAAAGGTTGTTTCATAGAAATTCTACAAATATTCCCGTATTAGATACTATTATGTTAACGGCTGAAACAAATGGAATAATCTTAACGGTAAATAATTTAATCTCATCATTAATTGTAGATGTTGATGGAGAAGTTATTGAACCAGGGAATATACTTATTGACAAAAGCAATTTTAAACTAATTAAAAAATTATCTGGTGTTTTGAATATAACAGATGAAGTTGAAAGTATTACAGAAGAATTAAAAGAGTATACTGTAACAATTAAAGCAAATAGAAATCTTAAATTTAATTCACTTAACCCAGATGGGTTTCCTGAAGTAGAAACGGGTATTAATGAAGAAGCATTTATTATGCCTGAGAATGTTTTTAAAGATAAACTCAAAATAAAAGCATTCGTTGCTAAAAATCATTTTAGACAAGTGTTTAATAATATACTAATATCTGCTAAAAATGATATGGTAGCATGTAATACTCATTATTTAGCAAAGTATAAAATGAATGTAGAAAATAAATGTGAAAAAGATATGATTATTCCAGTTCAATCTGTAGAAGAATTAAATAAAATTCTTGATAATAAAAGTACAAATGATTTGCAGTTTTTCTATAATATTACAAGCAATGATGAACCAGAATATTTAAAAATAGTAGGTAAAGGATTTATATATATAACAAGATTGATTGAAGGTATTTATCCCGATTATGAACAAGTTATACCACAATCTTTTTGCACTACTTTAAACATAGAAAATAAAAAATTACAAGACAGTTTGGAGTTTGTTTTAGAGATTGTAAAAGACAATAAAAGTAAACCTATAGTTTTTAGTATAACAGATCAATTTAAAGTTTATACAATAGAAGATGATAAAAATATGAGTGAAATTATTTTTGGTGATGCAACAGGAGAAGAATTAATAGTAAGTTTTAACGCTGGATATGTAAACGATATATTAAAAACAATTCCTGAAGATAAAATTAGTGTAAAATTTTCAGGACAAAAATCTCCTGCTATGTTTCAAGGAGAAGATAATAATAATGATGAAATATATGTGCTAGTACCTCTAAGATTGAAAGAATTTGAATATGAAGATATCGCGGTATAGGGAATAATCCCTATACCTATAACAGCAAGAGGGGGAAATTCTAATGGACGAATGGATGAAAAATTGTAGGTATTGCAGATTCTTTAAAGAAGATTATTGCACCAGGGAAGTTTTTAAAATTGATCTTGATAATAACATTGAACAAATTATTGATGATGGATTGATTGAAGAAGCAATTCGAGAAGGGTTCTCAGAGAAGATATTTGACAGTGTAAGTAAAAAGAAACAAGGAGAATTTGCAGAAGAATTTGAACAAGCAAAAATGAATTGGGTAGAAGAAATAAGTGAACAGGTGGCTGTGATGTTAAGGAATAATTTCAGTTTTGAATATGGGGTAATACCGAAGAACAGTAGAGAATTTTATTGTAGTAAGTGGGATTAAATATATAATAACAGGGAGGTAATAACAAATGCGTAAATGTGAAATTTGTGGAGAACTCTTTGATGAACAGTTTATAACTCAATATGAACGTGATGAAGATAAAGGGAATAATTATATAAAACACAACGTAATCCATGTGTGTATAGATTGTGATCATCCAGAATGGGACGATGAAACAAATGATTATTATATGATTATTAATGGTGTTAAATGGATTAATTAAGGAGGTTAACAGATGACAAATGAACAACAAAGGTTAGCGGAAGGATTATACTATCAACTTAATGAAATATCTAAACAAGTAGAAGGAGAAGATTTACCATACTGGATTAAAAACTATATTGTTGGATATTTTTCACTTGAAGTATTTAAAGAATAATAAAACCAAAACGATATTTGGTAATAACAGGAAGGAGAATTTATTATGAAAGAAGTTTTAGTGGGTGGATACAATTTTTCAGGGTACATTATTAGAACAGATTTCAAATATAACGAAGAAGTAAGAGAAGGTATTGCCGATGCAATTTCTTATACAAAAGCGAAAGTATTAAATAATATTGATTTAAATTTATTATCTCTAAGATTATTCAATAAAATTATCGATGAATATTCAGATGAAAATCTTCTACAATATGCAAAGAGTTTATTTAAAAATGTTGACGATATTACTTTAGATATGTTAAACATTGAAATGATTGTACATGATTATGCAAGAGATATTTCTATTAGATATATCCGAAGTTTGCAAGAGAAGTTTGGCCAACATATGAAAGAATTAGAATCGTTATAAAATGCAAGTTTGATTAAAAAGGAGGAAAATATCAATGAAAGAAATACCAGATTGTAAACTATGTAAATTAAAATGTCACGGATGTTCTGGTTATCATACTTGTTTAATGAGACAAGAAATTAATGGACATAGAATAACAGATTGTAAACTGATGGCAAGTAAATATTATTTATGGGATAAATACTTAGATACTTATAATATGAATTTATGTAAGTATCAAGATGAGTGTCGAAGTGCAGTTGAGGCATGGTTATAGTTGCTATACCGAAAGGAAACATAATATGAATATAAAAGAATTAAAATCACCTTATGAAATTTATCCTTTTGAAAATATGACTAAATGGGATAAATTTAAATTATGGTTAAGGGCAGATGTGCCATATTTCTTTATGAATTTGTGGTGGAAGGTTACTAAGAAGTATTGAGATGAATAATAATTATGAAATATAAATGTCCATATTGCAAAACCATACATAATAAAGACCAATGGGAAAGTAATTCAAGATGGGAACAGGAATGGAACAAAGAAAAAGCTAATATGAGTGCTAGCAATAAGAATAAACCTGTTCGATGTCCTAAGTGTAATACAAGAGTATTGATTGGTGAGTTAATATAGAAGACATATATAATAAGGAGTTGATTTTTAATGGGAGATTCAAATAGATTTATAATATTTGCCGATTTTATTCAAAAACATTTTAATAATTGTGAAAAAATATTAGATGTGGCTGGCGGTCAAGGTGGATTAACATATGAATTAATCAAAAGAGGTTATCAGGTAACAGTTATTGATCCAAAAATTAAAATTAAAAACAATAATGTAAGTAAAATAAAAAAGTATTATAATGATGAAATAGATATATCTGATTATGATTTAATTGTTGGATTACATCCAGATGGAGCAACAGAATATATAGTTAAAAATGCTATTCAAAATAATAAGAGATTTGCCGTTATTCCTTGCTGTGTATTTCCGATAAATAAAAAATTAAAATTTAATTATCATCAATGGATTAATCATCTTCAACAATATAGTCCTAATATAAATAGATGGCAATTATATATGCAAGGGTGTAATATTGTATTATATAATTAAATGATGATAAAAGAGAGATTTTATTATAAATAAAGGAAGTGATAAATGTGAAAAAGAAACAAAAAAATATCATAACATTTGATTGCTATGATAGAAAAACCAATACCTGTAATGGTAGTTGTCAGGGATGTAGTGATTGTCCTATGGTAATGAAATATCAAATTCCTAGAAAGGAAATGTGGAAGCATATGAAACAAGTGCATATTCAAAGTAAACAATGGCAAAGATTAGAGCAAAGTTTAAAAAGTGATTGGACATTTGTAAATAAATTAAAAAGTATTTATAAATAAAAAACCAATTTAGTATTGACATTATACTGTTATTTTAGTAATATAAACATAGGCAAGACACTCATGACGTAGTGCAAGGTGGGGGGAGTGTAGCAGGAGTAGCGAGGGAAGTAGTAATTAAAGTTAATTCTTGAAAGGATAGTTTAATTACGAAAGGTGGGGCGAAACTGTATAATTTTATTAAAAGGAGATGTTTTAAAAATGAAAATTATTATTAAAGAATCAGGAAAGCAACCATATGAAAAAGAAATTAAAAATGATTTAACAGTGTTGCAAGAAATTGTTGGTGGTTATATTGAAGTATTGCCTATAACTCAGGAAATATTAATGATATGTAATGAAGAAGGAAAATTAGAAGGATTGCCGTACAATTTTACTTTAGGTAATGATTATATAGTTGGAACAGTATTTTTTATTGGCAATAATGAACCAGAATTCAGATCGTTAGATGATGCAGAAATTAAAGTGGTTATGAATTGGTTTAAATAAAACGATGTTTTGATTTGAACAAGGAGGGTTGAATAAAATATTTAATAAAGAAGATATAATGAGAATTGATTATGTTGAAAAATTATCAATTTTAGAAATAGAAAAAGTTGCTTTATATAATAAGAATAAAATAACCGAAGAAGAAGTTTTAGAAGTTATTAAGTTACATGGGATAGGTTATAATCCAAATGTTATTTTAATTGACAAGGAACAATTTGAAAATGTTTTTGGAAGTTGATTTAAAATACTCATTTCATTAAAAATAAAAAACTGAAAGGAAGGAATAAAAATGAATTCAATGAGTGCTTTTATAATGGGAGAAATAAATAGAGGTAAAGAGGAAATGGTTTTTGATTGGGATAAAGCAGCTAAATTAATTAAAGATAGTGGTTTTAAAGATGCTTCGGCAGGACTTAATGGTGATTGGGGATGTACTAGTGGTGAAATTTTCATTAATGGCAAACCTAAAATGAGTGACTATACTTATTTAGCAAGTACATGGGCAACACCTCAAATTGAAATTGACGGTGAATATTATGATTGTTATAGAATGGAAAGTGAAACACCCAATTGGCATAGTAAAACAATGTGGCCTAATAGTGCATTAAAAATTATAAATAAAGATTAACACCAAATAATCTTTTTATAAAAAACAATTTAAGGAGGATTAATAATGTCTTGGTATAATGAACCTTGTAGTGTACATCAGTTAAATTATGCAAAAAGTTTGGCAGAGGAATTAGATATAGATTATAGGTACGAATGGATACAACAAAATTTTACTAAAGGAGAACTGTCTAATTTAATAAAAAAATTTAGAAAACAATTGGGATTAGATTAAAATCGGAGGTAGCAGATGCGAAAATACATAATTACACTACTACTTATGATTTTGATAGTAGTAATAGGGATTAATCAGGCGAATTCAAATTATCAAAAGGACGTATTAAACACAGAAAATAAATATGTGGAAACAATAGACAAGCAAGAAGAAATTACATATAATGAAGTTAAAAATAAAACCAAACCTGAAACAAATTTTAATATTGAAGAAAATGATAATTATATAATCATGATAGCAACAGCCTATACAAAGTCTATAGAAGAAGGAACGCATAAAGGAATTACTAGAAGTGGCACTCAGGTTTCTAGGGGTACTGTTGCGATTGATCCTAGAGTTATACCATTGGGTACTAAAATCTATGTTGAAGGTTATGGTCATGCGGAATGTTTAGATACTGGTGGGGATATTAAGCATAATAGAATTGATTTGTATATGGATAGCAAAGAAGAGTGTTTTGAATTTGGTAGGAGAGAAGTTAAAGTTTGGATTATTGATTAATATCAAATGAGGTGATTAAAAATAGCAAAGAAAAAAACTACATATTATTTTGCAAGTAAAGAAGATTTTAATGATAAAATTTTATATCCTAGAATCCCTTTAAGCAGAATGGAAACTGAAGATGATAAAATTGAAAGAATTTGTGTTTCTAAAAGTATCAATGGATGTTTAAGTGCTACACAATGTTGGGATAAAGAAGACATAGTATATATTTATAAATGCGAAAGCAATAAAGTAATACAACCAACATTAAAACAAGTGCCTGATCAATGTTTTACTGGAGAAGAATGGATTTTAGAACCAGTAAGAATGCAATTATTTATGAAGGTAAAAATTGAAACAAGTGATGATTGTAAATTATTATCAAGGAATATGAGAAATGTAGTGTATAAGTTTGATATGTTAAAAATATAATAATTAAATTGCACTTTTATTATGAGTTGAAAGGAGAAATATAAAAATGAATTGGTGGAAAATAAGAAATTGGTTTAATAATTATTTAAGACCATATGCAATCATGGGCGGAATATCAAATTTAATTAAATGGTTTCCTTTAATCTGGAAAGATCGTGATTTTGATCATGGATATCTATATGATATTTTATATTTTAAATTAGGTGAAATGCAAAAATTTTTTGAATCGGGTAATACATATTCTGAAGGAGCAGACAAATATGCAGAACAAATTAAAAAATGTAAAGAATTGCTTTATCGTATAATGAACGAATCAATTCAAGATGAAAATTGGGATGGCGATAATTTTACCAGACCATTGAATGAAATTTATGAATTAGAAAAAGAAGAAAAGAAACTATTTTGGAATATGATGTGTGACAATATTGATGGTTGGTGGGATTAAGTTAAAGCAAGGAGAATTTAGATGATTGAGTTAAAAGGTAAATACACAATAGCAAAAGTATTCACCGATAATATAGATCAAGAAACAATATCTCAAATAATTAATCTATGTAATCAAGACTTTACTGAAAACAGTAAAATACGTATAATGAGCGATTGTCATGCTGGTAAGGGATGTGTAATTGGTTTTACTGCTGATTTAGGTGATAAAGTAATTCCCAATCTTATAGGTGTGGATATTGGATGTGGTTGTCTTACCGCTGAATTAGGTAAAATCAATCCAGACTTACAAAAACTAAATGATGTTATTCATAAATACATTCCTAGTGGTAGAGATATTCATGAAGGTAGGATTTTAAAATTCCCTGAATTACAGGAGTTATATTGTTATAGAGAACTAAAAGAAACTAAACGAATTGAGAAAAGTATTGGCACACTAGGTGGAGGAAATCACTTTATAGAGTTAAACCAGGATGATGAAGATAATATTTATCTAGTGATTCATTCAGGAAGTAGAAATTTAGGCAAACAAGTAGCAGACTATTATCAAAACATTGCTATTGAATTAAGAAGTGGTAGAGAAGAATATTATCTTGAAAGAGATAAAATTATTAAAGAGTATAAAGAGCAGGGTAGAAAAAAAGAAATTCAATCAGCATTAAAGCAATTAGACAATAAGTATCAACATTCTCAACCAGATTATCCTAAAGAATTATGTTTTTTAGAAGGAATATGGAGAGAAAGATATTTACATGATATGGAGATTTGTCAGGAATACGCTAATATAAATAGAATGGCAATGGCTGATATAATCCTTAAAAAATGGTTGAATTTAAATATTATATCATTGATACCAAATTTCTTTCAAACTATCCATAATTACATTAACTTTAAAGATAATATCATTCGTAAAGGCTCTATTTCTGCCTATAAAGGTGAAAAGGTATTAATCCCTATTAATATGCGTGATGGATCATTATTATGTGTTGGTAAAGGTAATCCAGATTGGAATTATTCTGCACCACATGGGGCTGGTAGATTAATGAGTAGGGGTAAGGCGAAACAAAATATTTCAATGGAAGAATATCAAAAATCTATGGAAGGTATATTTACCACTTCAGTTAATTTATCAACTTTAGATGAAGCACCTATGGCGTATAAATCTATGGATGAGATAGTAAATAATATTGGTGATACGGTTGATATTTTAAAAGTAATTAAACCTATTTATAATTTTAAAGCAGGAGAATAAAACCCAATATATAGGGGTTTATGTTGTGATAAAATCTAACTTTCATTTTAAATTTATAAAGAAAAGGAAGTGATTAAAAATGATAGAAATTAATAAATTGGAATCACAAATACAAAGGTATGACACTATGTTTGGAACTAGATCAAGAATATTTCCTCCCGATATAATTTTAGTATCAACATCTTTAGATAGTTGGCAAATATTAATTACCAACAAACAAAATAAACCTATTTATTTATTACATAAAAATAAATTTGGTAGAACAAATAAATATCATATTCAGGGAAGAAAAACATGTTTATATCATGCATACGATACAATACATAAACATAAAAATCCACTAATAAATATCTACAAAAATAAAAGTTATAAATAATAAGAAAAATATTCTAAATTACCGTCTATAAAAATAGGACAACTCATTTGAAGAAATTATGATGATACCATGTGTTATTACAGTTGAGAATTTATCAGTATAAATTCGGCTTTATTGAAATGGAGGAATTAAAATGAAAGTAGAAGAAATTATTAACTACATTGATTCAGCAATTAATAACAGACCTCACAGTGATGCTTTTTGGATTGATGAACAAGGAAACGATCATCACGCAGATGTTGGGTATGGAGTTGAATGGTGGAAAGTCATAAAGGAAGAATTAATTAGAGTGTTTATAGATAACGAATTAAAATAGACATTTGATTATTTAAATATGGAGGTAAAAGTATGATTACAAATACTGGATTAAAATTATTTATTAAAAACTACTTTGAGTGTAAAGCCGGAGATAGTATTACCTTTGAAATTAATAATTCAGAAGGTAAAATCGATTGTCTTAAAAACGATCTTTTTAGAGGATCAGTATATAATACTATTAAATATTTTGATTCTTGGAAAACAGATATTGTTAGCAAAACAGGATTTACCTGCTCTGATGATGCTTTTGATTGGATTAAAGATCAATCTAAGAAATTTGGATTTGAAATAGAAATTTAATATTTACGACATTTGATTATAAGGAGGCTTTTATTATAAATACACTTCATGAAATATTTGATAGAGATAATTACTAATCTATTGAAAATTAAATAGATTTTAGATTTATTATATTAATATAAAATGGAGGTTTTGTTGTGAGTGATTATTTAATTTATATATTAATAAGTATGTCTTTTATATCAGTAATTTGTTTAATGGTTTGTATAGGAGAAGAAAGGAAAAATAAAATTAATATTATAAATAATAAGAAGAAAGAAATTGAAAATATTTTTGAACGAATTGAAAAGGTGTTAGAAGAAAAATAAACATTATAAAAGAATCATTTTATTATTATTAAAATATAAAAGGAGGTAAATAATATGATATTAAAAGGTAAAGAAGAAGGTATTGTAAAAATTATTATTGAATGTGATTGCGGTTGCGAAGCATTGCAACTATCTAAATTTAATTGGAATGATGGAGATGTTGATTATTATCTTGAAATACTAGTCCCTGCATTTAGTGCGGAGCAAACTACATCTTGGGATAGATTTAAAGTAAGAACAAAATTTATATGGTTAATTCTGCGTGGAAAATATCACTGGCTAACATCTTTAATTTTAAAGAAAGAACAATTAGTGCAACTAAGAGATGCTTTGAATGAAATGGTTGAATAAAATATTGAATTGGTAACAATATTAAAGAAAGGAGAGTAATATATATGTGGGATAAACTATCCAGAGAAGAAAAACTAAGAATTGTTAATACCAGATTAGAAGAAGTAGATATTCAAATTAAAGAACTCTGTGATATCAGAGAAATTTTAGAAGAAGAACAACTAAAATTAAGGTTGCAATAAATACAAAAAATAAATATAATATAAATGTCACCATAATGAAAAGGAGGTAAAAATATTTGAGTGCAGACAATGGAATTTACATACTCAAAACCAAAGAAAATCAATATCGAGTTATTTATGCTTCAGCAATAGAAAATCTATACTGGAATCCTCTTGATCCTAATAGTTATGACAAACTAATTCCCACTAGAATAGTTGAATTATACGGCAAATCAAAATATACATATGATAAAAACTTAGCTAGGGATATTGCTTTTAACATGGCAAGAAATACTTATCTGGAATATGGAATTAGTGAAATTGTAGTTGATAAAACATGGAGACAGATTATTAAAGAAGCAAAAGAACTTGCTCCACTTGAAATTGAAGCAATTGAATGTAGTAGTACTCATGATGGTAGATGGGATAGTAATTTAATTAAACTAAAAGAAATTATGAATATGTAAGGGGAGAGATTATGACAAAAATATTGGCACATTATAATTATGATGATATTATTATTGGCGCAAATAACTTAGGTCAGATACTTGTATGGTTTAGAAACAGATATAGAAAATTAAATAAATCTCAAAAAGATAGTTTGAGATATTTATATCTTGATAATACATATATGGGTAGTGTTATTGAACAAATTGAAAATGATATTAAGGAAGAAAAGAGAAGGAAGATAAAGGAGAAATATAATATGAACGAGGAGGATATATAATGATTTGTCCATATGATAATTGTCTAGAATGTTCTGAATATGATAAATGTTTTATTAAAGATAAAGAAGAACATATTGAAGTCGAATTTACTCAAGAAGAATTAGAATTGATATATGATTGTTTATCTAGCACAAAAAATCGTTATGATAATTTAATTTTCAAGATTGAAAGATTAATATATTAAAATAAAAGGAGGAAATACATATGAGTAAATCACTAAGATCAATGATTAAAGAAGGAAGAGCAAAAGCAATTGAACGTAGATTTAAAAGTCAGACTAAAAGAAATGGTTATTGGGCAGCCGTTGATGCAAAAAAGAAGATTGAAGAGAAGAGTCATGCCGTTTTACATAATCAGAATTGAGGATGATTTAATCCTCCCAGGGGAATTTAAAGATTATATGAGTGCAGTAGAAAATTGTGATATAAATGATGTAATGTATTTGGATTAAAAGATTAAACCAAAGAACGTTTTTGTAATGATTTTTTATTTGACAAACTACTATTAAAATAGTAATATAAATAGGAGAAACAAAACATAAAACAAAGGAGGTATATAAATGAGTAGTTTGATAGTGGAAGTGTGCAGAGTAGACGAAATAGAAAAACATCCTAATGCAGATAAACTTTCTATAGTCACAGTTAAAGGATGGAATTGCATTGTAGGGTTAGACCAGTATAAACAAGGAGATTTAGTAGTATTTGTTCCACCAGATAGCATTATTCCTGAAAATATCATTGAAAAATATAATCTTACATATTTAAAGAATGGTGGTCGAGTAGGAACTACAAAATTACGTGGATTTATTTCTCAAGGTCTTATACTTGATTTGCCCGAAGGTAAATTTAAAGTTGGAGATGATGTATCTAAAGTTTTAGGTATAACCAAATGGGAACCACCCGTATCGCAAAATCATCAGCAAGCCAATGTCATTTCTAAGAAAAAATTAAATCCATATTTTGATCGATATACAGAAATAGAGAATATTAAAAACTATAAGAATGTATTTGAACCTGGGGATAAAATAGTTATTACTGAAAAAATTCATGGTTCAAATTGGAGAGCAGGGAATTTACCTATAGTAATTGATAAATCACAACCTTTAATATATAGATTTAGAGCGTGGTTTAGTAAATTATTAGGAAATTCTCACCAATTTGTATACGGCAGTCATAATGTTCAACTACATGGCAAAAATAAAAACAATAATTTTTACGGTGAAGACCTATGGGGTAAGATTTGCAATAAATATAATATGATAAATATAATTCCTAAAGATTATATTATATATGGTGAAGTATATGGTATTGGAGTACAAGATTTAACTTATGGGTTAAAAGATGTTGATCTAGTTGTATTTGATATTAAATATAATGGAAAATATTTGCCTTGGGACGAAGTAGTAAAGTTTTGTAGACAATATAGTTTGCCAACAGTTCCTTTATTGTATATCGGTGATTTTGAAGAAGGGATAATTGAAAAATATACAAGTGGTAAATCAACAATTTGTCCCAATCAAATTCGTGAAGGTTGTGTAGTAAAAGACCTTTGGGAAGAGCAGGATAAGCGAATTGGAAGAAAGATTTTGAAGAGTATTAATCCAGATTATTTACTGAGAAAGAATGGAACAGAATATAGGTAAATCATTATAAAACTTACTTTTTATCATGATTTTAGGCTTTAGAAATGCCTAGAAAATGGGATTTGTTTTCTGGGATTTTTATTAAATATTAAATAAAAATAAAAAAGGAGGTAATTAATATTTACGAATGTAAACAATGTGGTAATAAAAAATATTTTAATGAAATAAATTACATAAAGACATTTGTAGTTTTAGATGAAGAAACAGGTGAACCACAATATACACAAGATAAATTTATAGAGTGCATAGAAGTGTTTTGTGGAGTTTGTAAAGCAAGTAGTGAAGATAAAAATATATTATCTCAAGGGGAAATATTAAATTTAAAGGAGTATTAATAAATTGAGTAGTACAAATAGAAGTGATGCACGCAATTATCACATTTCAGATTATTATGTGACTCCAGTAAATAAAATTATTGATTTTATAGATGCTTTTGTAGAAATAGAAGAAGATTTTGAAGGTAAAATGCTTGATCCTTGTGCAGGAGGAGATTCTAATCATCCAATGAGTTATCCAGAGGCATTTAAGTTATGTGGGTATTTAAATATGGATACTATGGATATAAGAGAAGATTCTTTGGCAGATATTAAAACAAATTATCTTACATATGACTGTAAAAATAAATATAATATAATAGTTACCAATCCACCTTTTGGTTTAGCAAGAGAAATAATAGAAAAAGCATTAGATGATGTTAAGGATAATGGTTTTGTAGTTATGTTATTAAGATTAAATTTTTTTGGTGGTAAGCTTAGAGAAGATTTATGGGAAAAACAAATGCCTAAATATGCTTTTGTACATAATAGAAGAATGAGTTTTACAGATGATGGAAAAACAGATTCAATTGAATATATGCATTGTGTATGGCAGAAGGGATATTACCCTGAATTTACTATGTTAAAAGTGATATAATTTAAATATGAATATTATAATAAAGGAGCATAATATATGAATGAAATAAATAAAATAATTAATTATTTAATTACTATTGGATACGTTATTAAAAATGGAAGTGCATATTTACCTAGCGATAAAGAATTTGAAATTCCTTATGATGTTAGAATGACACATTTTTTACACACGAATAAAATTTGTAATTATGAAGTACATGAAATGTAAATAAAAAACATAACCAAAATTCCATTTTATCATGATTTTCAGGATGAAGAATCCCAATATACAGGCATCTATTTTTTGATTAATTGACAAAAATATAAAATAAATATAGGAGGAATAATACATATTGTTAGAATTAAATAATTTTTACATAGGTGAAAATGCGAAATAGACAGACACATGGAGAGGAGGAATGACCTGGTGGCGTTACCTTTGTTGATTGCCAAAAAAGAACAGAAGTTAAAACAAAACTTATCAATTAAACTTTCAAATGAGAGTTGTTTTGATTTTCTCAAGAGATTGGACAGTAATTCAATATCGCTCATTCTGATTGACCCTCCTTACGGAGTTTCGAGAGATACAAATTTCGCTTCTGGTGAGGAAACGGGTAAAGATACTGATAGATTTAGAGTGTCTATGGATTTCGGTGATTGGGATTATGATTTTAATGATTTAGCAGGTGTAATTAAAGAATGTTACAGAGTTCTTAAAAAAGGTGGAACGATGATTTGTTTCTATGACCTCTGGAAAATCACAACTCTTAAACAGTATTTTGATGATGCTAAATTTAAGCAACTTAGATACATAGAATGGATTAAGACAAATCCTGTTCCACTTAATAGTAAAACTAATTATCTCACAAATTCAAGAGAGATTGCCCTTGTTGGTGTAAAAGGTGGGAAACCAACTTTCCATTCAGAATATGATAATGGTATTTATAGTTATCCAATTTGTCACGATAAAGGTAGATTCCATCCTACACAGAAGCCTTTAGCTCTTATCGAAGATTTAATTGTTAAACATTCTGATGAGGGAGACCTTATTTGTGATTGTTTCTCAGGTTCAGGCACTACTGCTGTTGCATCTTATAATACCAATCGTAATTTTGTAGGATGTGAATTATCTAAAGAATATTACGACAAATCACTTCTTCGTTTTGAAGAACGAGGTTTCGATGGAAGGAGTGGTACTGATGAGTAGTGTTGATAAAACTATTCAGGATATGATTAAACGCAGTCCAAAGAGACTGCGACGGGGAGGGGTGATCTTATGTTAAAAAAGTGTAACAGGGGGTTGTTTAGATGAATACAGAAAATGCAATGGAGACTGCGGCAATTGTGATTATTCATCAGAGCCCACAAAAGGCTAATTATCGCAGTTCCATAAAAAGAGTTGACAAGCATCTTGACACAGTGTAGTATAAATACATACCCGTATGTCTATATCCGTACAACCAAGACGGGGGCTTATTTGGTGGGAATAAAATATTGAGGTGACATAATGGATAGATTTCTAAACCAAATAATTTGCGGCGACAACGTAGAAGTAATGCGACAGATGCCAGACAACTGCATAGACCTAACGGTAACTTCACCACCATACGATAATTTGAGAACTTATAACGGATATTCATGGGAATTTGAAGCGGTCGCTAACGAATTGTACCGCATAACAAAACCGGGTGGCGTGGTTGTGTGGGTAGTCGCCGACGCGACAGTTAAAGGCAGTGAGACAGGTACATCATTTAGACAGGCTCTTTACTTTATGGACTGCGGATTTAATTTGCATGACACTATGATTTATGCAAAAAACAGTTATATGCCATTAACGCACAACAGATATGAGCAACAATTTGAATATATGTTTGTTTTTTCAAAGGGCAAGCCCAAGACGTTTAATCCAATAAAGATTAAGTCACAGACGGCAGGAACAAAGCGAAACCGAGGTGGAAGCAAGGCAAAAGAGATGTCATATGCCGAAAGATTAAGAAATGAAAAGACAACTGTAAACGAATACAAGCAAGCACCAAATATTTTTTGGTATGACGTTGGGAAAAACGACAAAAGCATACACAATGCACCGTTTCCAGAACAGCTCGCAAACGACCACATTATTTCATGGAGTAATGAAGGAGATATTATCTTAGACCCAATGTGTGGTTCTGGCACTACTTGTAAAATGGCTTATTTAAACAAAAGAAATTTTATTGGTATTGATATAAGCGAAGAATACATAAATGATATTTGTATACCAAGATTAAATTCTTATGGATGGCAACAAAAAGAAAATATAAATATAGGAGGTAAAATAAAATAGCAAAAATTGAATTAGACAAGTATTATACTCCACCTGATTTAGCACAATACATAGTTAATAAAACAAAAGAAATTATAGGTGAAGATAATATTACTGAATATATAGAACCATCAGCAGGAGCAGGGGTGTTTTTAGATTATTTAGATAGAGAAAATGTTCCTTATTTGGCTTATGATATTGAACCAGAGGACAATAGGATTATTAAACAAGATTTTTTAGAGTTAGAATTAGAGTATAAAAAGGGTAGGTGTGTGATTGGGAATCCACCATATGGTAAATATATGAAACTTGCTGAACAATTTTATAAAAAGTCTATAGGAATAGGAGATTATATATCATTTATTTTACCAATTAGCCAATTTAATAATAATATTAAATTATTTGATTTTGATTTAATATTTAGTGAAAATTTAGGTATTAAAGATTATTCAAATAAAAAAATTCATTGTTGTTTTAATATTTATAAAAGACCTAGTGGTAATCTTAATAAAAAACCAAATTATAAACTTAAAGAAGTTGAAATTAAAACTTCTCATAGAAAAGCACATCCTCCAAAAACTAATTTTATAACTAGAGATATTTTTGATTATGATATTAGAATATGTGCATGGGGTTCCTCAATAGGTAAAGTTTGTGAGTATGAAGGGCAATATTCAACAGAGATGTGTATTAAAATCAAAAATGAAAAGTATAAAAATATAATTATCGATTTAATAAAAAATGTAAAATGGATTGATGTTTATCCTATGTTTGGTGCTCCACATATAGATTTATGGCATATTTATAAATACATAAAAGAACAAATACCTGAAATAAATTAAAATACAAATCCCATTCTATAGGGATTTAAATCGTGATAAAACAATCGTTTCATGTTGATTTAGAAAGGAGAAAATATTTGAATAAATATTGGGAGCATTTTAAAACAATCACAAAACATAAATGGTATGTAATGAAAGCATGTTTTAAATCTAAATTATATTGGCAGGGAATAGTACATGATTTAAGTAAGTATTCAATTACCGAGTTCTTCACAAGTGCAAAATATTTCACAGGAAACAGTTCACCCATTGATGCTGAAAAAAATAAAAATGGTTACTCTTTAGCATGGCAAAATCATAAGGCAAACAATAAACATCATTGGCAATATTGGACTGATTTTGAAAATGGAGATTTAATAGTTTTAAAAATGCCAGCCAAGTATTTAGCGGAAATGTTGTGTGATTGGGTGGGAGCAGGTAAGGCTTATAATAAATCTATTTGGACTATTGATACATTTAAAGCATGGTATAAAAGCAATATAGATAAAATGATATTACACACAAGTACAAAGGCGTATATTAATTTACTTATAGAACATGTAATTAACGAACAAGACTTATATGATAATTGGATTAAAATATCAAGAATTAATGAAAATTATATGCTTGATGATTTAGAAGGTTGTTCATATCAACCATCAATAAAACTATTAAAATAAAATCACAGATTGGTAATGAAATTTAGAAAGGAGTAGAAATACAATATTAGAAGTAATTTATAAAACAGAAAAAGGTAGACTTGTTCATGGTGATAATATTGAAGCAATGAGAAAAATTAAAGAAAATTCAGTTGATAGTTGTATATCAGATTTTCCTTATGATTTATCATTTATGGGTAAGAAATGGGATACTACAGGAAATTTTTATGAGTGGTGTAAAGATCGAGCAGAACCATTATATAGAATAATTAAGCCGGGAGGTTATGTTTGTATCTTTGGGCATCCTAAAACTAATCACAGAATGAAGTCAGCTTTTGAAGATGTAGGGTTTAATATAGTTGAAGAAATTGATTGGGTTTATGGAACTGGTTTTCCTAAGAATCAAGATATAGGAAAATTGTTTGATAAGAAAGCAGGAGCAGAAAGAGAAATTGTTGGATATTTAGATAGAAATGATAGAAAATTACCTAGTGGCGAAGGTGGTACTCATGGTACGGCACATCAAGATTATTGTAATAATGGTAGAGAAACTATAAATTTATCAATTACTGCACCAGCTACAAATCAAGCAAAGAAATGGGATGGATGGAAAACATCAGGATTAAAACCAGCACATGAACCAATTACTGTATTTCAAAAACCATTGGAAGGTACTTATATAAATAATATAAATACATATGGTGTTGGTGGAATGAATATTAATGCTTGTAGGATAGAACATAATGAACCTATTAAAACAACAAATAGAAAACCAAGAAGTGCTACATGGAATATGGACACTTGTGGATTTGATAGCACAAACAATACTGTTGCTAGTGCTGATCCAAATGGCAGATTCCCTGCTAATATGATATTTGATTCTTCTATGGGAGAAGTATTAGATAATCAGAGTGGAATTAGTAAGTCAACGGGTGGAAGTGGAGATAAGAGCAAAGGTGCTTTAGGGGATAGTGTTTATGGAAAATATAAAAATGAAGAATTATCAGCTAATGCAGGAGGATTAGGAGATTCAAGTGGTGCTAGTAGATATTTCTTAAAGATAGATGCAGAAGATTTTGTACCATTTTTATATTGTCCTAAAGCATCTAAAAAAGAAAAAGGCGAAGGGAATACTCATGTAACTGTTAAACCTAAAGAATTAATAAAATGGCTCATTAAATTAGTTACACCTATAAATGGAAAAACAATTGATATTACTGCTGGTTCTGGTACACATGGTTTGGCTTGTGAAGAACTTAATAAGAATGAAGGTTATAATCTAAGATGGATTGATATTGAATTATTAAATACAGAGAAAGAACCTTATTGTGAAATTGCAATGAATAGAATTAAAAATGTAATATAAAAATATACAGAAAAATACAAATATACATACTATATATAGTGGCATTAAGCAATTCATACCACAATATATAGAAAAATATTTGAATAAAATTCGGGTTTTGTCACAAAATTATTAAATAGAAAGGAGAATATATGAAAAAAATAAAATATTACTGTGACAAATGTAATAAAGAAATCCAAAAGGAAGATATTATTAAAAAAGAAATACCTACTATAGATAAAATTGAAGCAAGAGGTGGTAAGGGTAATCCTACCCCTGTATTATTAGTATTTGAAAACTTAGTTATGGATGAATATGAGTTATGCAAAAATTGTGCAGATTCATATGAAATATTACATAATTATTTCTTAACTTTACTTGCAAAACAATGGTCTAAAGTAAATACCAAATAATGCTTTCATAAAAACTAAAAAATAAGGAGAATAAATATATGAAAACTTTACTATTAATCTTAGGAATTATAATTCTAATTTCAAAGAAAAAGGCTATTCCAAATATTTTTAAATCTAAAGAAGTTAAGAGAAAAATGGCAGAAAAAATGTTTGATGAATTACCAGATAAGGCAAAGGAGTTACATATTGATCTTACCACATTAAAAGGCTTGTTAATTATATTTTTAGGTCTATTTTGCTTGTTGTATATAATTTTTTATTTATTATCAGCAATATTTATTAATACCTTCGTATTCACTGTAATATCAATTCTATTAATGTTTCTTACAGTTAAAACTTTAAGTAATTTTCTAAAAGGTTTTGATAATACCGGAAATATAAAAGTAGAAAGTGTTGCATTTAGTATATTTAATATTATTGTTGATTTAGGATACATAGGATATGTGTTTTTCAATATATATAAGATGTGGTAAAACATCATAGAATAACGGTTTGGTGCAAAGTGAGGTGAAATTATTAAATGACTTTTGGATTTACTTATTTTATCTCTAAAAGGGATAAAAGCGCAGAAAGAATAATTAATATTGAAGCAGAGTCGGAAGAACAGGCATTTGATAAATACATAAAGTTTTTAAGTGAGCATCATATGGTTATGGGTGAATCACTTGGAGAAAAGTTAAAATAAAAACAACACAAAAAATCAATTTGGTTCAAACTTTTACAAAAAACACAATATAAAAATGAAAGGAGAATTAGTATATAAGTTGCAATTATACTATAAAGATGAATACATAAGATTATTTCAAGGTGATTGTTTAGAAGTAATGGATAGGTTAATTGAGAAAGGTGTTAAATTTGATGCAATAATTACTGATCCTCCTTACGGGACTACAGCTTGTAAATGGGATAGTATCATACCATTTGATAGTATGTGGGAAAGATTAAATAAGTTAATAAAGGATAATAGTGCAATAGTTTTATTTGGTAGTGAACCATTTAGTAGTCATTTAAGAGTAAGTAATATTAAAAATTTTAAATATGATTGGATATGGAATAAAAAGAAGGGAGGAAGTCCTTTACTTTCTAAAATACAACCAATAAAAATATTTGAAATTATATCTGTTTTTGGGAAAGGGAAAATAAATTATTATCCAGTAATGGTTGATAGAGATAAACCTAAATCAAGGGGTAAGAATAGAGGAACTATTAGTGATACAACAAATAATTGTTTTTCAGAAGATAAGATTTATACGCAATATTATCCTAAAGCAATTATAGAATTTTCAAATGCTAGTCAAAAAAATAAATTTCACCCAACTCAAAAACCAGTGGAGCTAATGGAATATCTTATTAACACATATACACAAGAGAATGAAATTATATTAGATTTTACTTGCGGTTCTGGTACAACATTATTAGCATCAAGAAATCTTAAAAGAAAATGTATCGGTATTGAATTGGAAGAAAAATATTGTGAAATAACTAAACAAAGATTAGAAAAAGCAAGTTAAATATAAAAACAGCATAAAATTCTAGTTTGGTTCAAAAATAGACGCCTAAAGATTGGGATTCTTAGAGTATGGATTTTTCAAAATAATTATTAAAATAAAAATATAAATATTGGAGGTAAATATATAATTGATAGAATTAAATAATTTTTATATAGGGGAATCTGTTAATTTTATGCGTAAAAATATTCCTGATAATTTTGTAGATTTAACAGTTACAAGTCCACCTTATGATGATTTAAGAAAATATAATGGATTTATTTTTGATTATGAAACAATTTTTAAAGAACTTTTTAGAATAACTAAAAATGGTGGAATTGTTGTATGGATAATAGGAGATAAGACAGAAAAAGGAACGGAAAGTCTAACAAGTTTTAAACATGCTTTAAGTGCTAAAAATATAGGATTTAATGTTCATGATACAATGATATGGTTAAAACCTAATCCAACACCAACTGATCCTAAATGTTTAAGATATTATAATGCTTTTGAATACATGTTCGTTTTTTCTAAAGGAAAACCAAAAACATGTAATTATATAAAAGAAAAATCTAAAAATACAGGTAAAGAATTTGGTTCAGCTCCAATGAAAAGAGTAGATGGAACTAACAGAGATGACAGAACTGAAAAGTTAAAGGGTATAAAAATAAAAGACTATAAAATTAAAAGTAATGTATGGGAATGTGCTATAGGTTCAGGGGTATCTAAAGATAAAATTGCTTTTAAACATCCAGCAATTTTCCCTGAAAAATTAGTTGAAGATCACATAATTTCTTGGACTAATAAAAATGATATTGTACTAGACCCTATGTGTGGTTCGGGTACAACGTGCAAAATGGCATGGTTAAACAAGCGTAATTTTATTGGAATTGATATGAGTGAAGAATACATAAATAACATTTGTATACCAAGATTAAATACATATGGTTGGGAACAGAATAAAGAAAACGTATTTCAAGATTGCCTATAAATTGGGCTTTATAATCTATAAAATCATTACCAAATTTGAGTTTGGTTCAAAGTTATAGAAAGGAGAAATTATAAATTATCAATACATATTATAAAAATAAATATGCAAGGATATATCAATGTGACAATTTAGAATTATTAAAACAATTACCAAATGAATACATAGATTTAATTTATTGTGATATTTTATACAACACTGGTAAGAAATTTAAGGATTATGATGATCAATTAGGCACAACACAAGAAGCAATTAAATGGTATAAACCAAGATTAATAGAAATGAAAAGAGTATTAAAGGAAACAGGATCAATTTATTTACATATGGATTTTAGATTAATACATTATTTAAAAGTAAAAATGGATGAAATATTTCAATTAAATAATTTTAGAAATGAGATTATATGGGATAAAGGATTTAGGGGTACGGAGCAAAAAGAGTTTTATCAACATTCGCATGATTCAATATTATTTTATACAAAAACTAATAACTACATATGGAATAAAGTTTTTTGTGAATATGCTGATAAAAATATGAGTAGGTATAATAAAACTGATGAAGATGGAAATAAATATGCTTTAATTAAAAGAAAAAGAACAGACGGAAGTGTTTATTATGGCAAAACATATCCACAATCAGAAGGAAAGAAAGCAGACGATGTATTTAGAGATATAAAAACTTTTTCATCAACAGCTAAAGAAAGAATTGGTTATGATACTCAAAAACCAAAGGCATTATTAGAACGTATTATTAAAGCATCTTCTAATGAAGGAGATATAGTAGCAGACTTCTTTATGGGATCAGGCACTACTGGCGAAGTGGCATTAGAATTAGGTCGTAAATTTATTGGTTGTGATATTGGGGAAAGGGCATGTGAGATTACTAAAAATAGATTAGATAAAATTATAATATAAAAACATGACAAAAACTATGTTTTATTTAGATTTTAAAAGAAAGGAGAAACATATGAAATTTATTAAAGATATTTCTAATATTATAATATTGCAAAATGATCATTGTAAATTTGAAATCAGAAGTGTACAAGGATTTAATGAAGATGAAAATAAAATAATCTTAAAATGTGCCGAAGATATATCAGAGTTTAAAAAAGGTTATGTTTGTGATATGGAATGTCATTTTCCATTAGTTGAAAATGATGGAGTTGAAGTTGGTGAAAGAATTGATACGATTCGAGACTTGGTATTGGTTTATATCAATAAAGATATTCAAATGGAATATGCCCCTAGTTTTGAATATGTATTTTATAAATAATAAAACAAAATTTCGATTTTATAACGATTTTAAAAGGAGGATATTATGTTTAAAAAAATTAAAGTTAGAGAATTTTTAGAAGAAGTTTGCGGAGCAAAAGTTGATTGGATTTCTGGTAATGTAATTAAAGTAAATGAACATTATATTTATTTAGATAAAAAGAAATTTATTTTAAATTATGATTGGCATTTTTATGGAACAAAAAGAGATATATTAAAAACACTAAAAGAATATGGGTTTGTGATTAAAAAGAAATTACAGTTAAATTATTATTAGAAACGAAAGGAGAAATATGCATACTGAACTAACAGAGGATCAACTTAAACTAATAAAAAAGTATGGGGAAATTAATCCACCACATCATACTATTGAAGAAATTGAAGAAGCATTGAAAAAATCATCTGAAATTAAAATAAAATTACAAGAAAAATAAATATCGTGATAAAATCTCTATTTGGTGCAGAAATGGATGGCTATATATTGGGATTTGTGGGGCTATAAATTTTGAAAATAAAAACAAAAAATAAAGATAGGAGGTAAATATATAAAATTTGCTTGAATTGAATAAAATATATAATGAAGATTGTATAATCGGCATGAAAAAATTATTAAAAGATGGTTACAAAAATACTTTTGATTTTATAGAAATTGATCCACCTTATAATATAGGCAAAGATAAATGGGATAAATTTAAAAACCATCAAACATATTTAAATTTTATTAATGAAGTTATAAGTTTATCTAATGAATTAATGAGCGATAATGGAACCTTATTTTTATGGCATAATAATATCGAGGTGTTATCAGATTTTATTAAATTAATTAATACTACAGATTTAAAATTAATGCAATTATGTATATGGAATAAATATTATAAATATAATGATGACGGTAATTTGAATAATCAATACGGATTTTTAAATGGATTTATTCAAAGTGATTTAAATAGGAATTATCAAAAAATGTGCGAATATATTTTATATTACACTAAACAAAACGAAGAATTAACTGAATATAATGAAAAAGACCCATTTAAATCACTAAAGGAATATTTTTTTAATGCCCAAAAATCTTCTGGTTTATCAAGAAATAAAATTAATCAAATATTGGGGCATAGACAATCTGAGCATACTTTTTATACTAAAACTCAATGGACTTTTCCAACAGAAGAAACATATTTAGAATTACAAAATATAATGAATCTACCTATCCCTTATAATGATTTAAAAAATACATATGAAACAATGAGATATACATATAATTCAGAGAAAAACAATTATCGAAGTTGTATTTGGAATTACCCGATAAGTAAAGAATCAAAACACAAGACAGAGAAACCGTTACAATTGTATTATGATTTATATGAAATACATACAAAAAATAATAGTAAATGTTTATTCCCGTTTGTGGGTAGTGGTAATAATATTTTAAGTTTATTTAAAATAAATAATTTTGATGGAGGGAAACGAGAGTTTGTAGGTTTTGAAACTGACAAAACATGGTTTACTTATATAAATGAAAAAATAGATTTAAGAATCCCGTAATATTGGGATTCTTAAACCCAAAAATCAACACCAAACTTCGGTTTGGTTCAAAGTTATAGGAAGGAGAAAATAATATGTTTGATTGTAGATTCGCTAAAAGTATTCTATTGGATAAAAATGAAGATGATACTTATCATATGACAATAAAAGGAGATATTTATAATCTTGATCCTGAAGCGGAAATTGATTTTTCTAGAGTGAAAATTATTAATTTTGATATTGAGGCATTAGCAACAACTGGGACAATATGTAAAATAAAAATAATATAAAATTTTTGTTTGGTTAAGAAATTTATAATTATTATAGGGATTGATTTTACCATAATTTTAATATATAATAAAAATAAAAACGGAGGTTTTATATATGGCGATTAAATTAGAATGTGATAAAATCATTCCAAAGTGTAGTGATTGTAAATATAATAAGGATTATTCTTCTTGGCAACATAAAATTCCTTGTGGAAAACAATTCTGTGTATATGGTTGTAATGTATGTAAAAATCCATGTGATGCAAAGGAGAATATGTCTTGGTAAAAATTAATATTAATAAAGGAGTTATAGTTTGTATAAATCGCCTCTTAGATATCCAGGAGGTAAAAGCAGGGCGATAAAAATAATTATCGAGTATTTTCCGAAAAGTATAAAAGTTATGAGTTCTCATTTTGTAGGAGGAGGATCAATTGAACTTTATTTATCTGAAAATAATAAAATAATTGCGTATGATAATTTCGATCTGCTTATTAACTTTTGGAATCAATTAAAATATAAAAATAAAAATTTACATAATACAATATTAAAATATTACCCGTTAACAAAAGAACAATTTTTAGATATACAAAAAAATATTTATAATTCAGATGATGAAGTTGAAATGGCCGCTAAATTTTATGTTTTAAATAGATGTAGTTTTTCAGGTAGTACATTAAGCGGTGGAATGTCACTAAATCATCCAAGATTTAATATTAATTTAATACATAAACTTCAGGAAGTAAATTTAAAAAATATTGAGTTTATTTGTATGGATTTCAAAGAATCAATATTATTACATCAAAATAATTTTAAGTATTTAGACCCACCCTATTATATTGAAAATAATTTATATGGAGTAAAAGGAGGGTTACATAAAAATTTCGATCATATTGGTTTGAATGGTATTTTAAAACAATCATCTAATTGGGTATTAAGTTACAATGATTGTGAATACATAAGAAAACTTTATGAAGGATGCAAAATAATACAAGTTGATTGGAAATACGGAATGAGTAAAGATAAAAAATCTAATGAAATTCTTATAATAAATTAGTAATATAAAAACAATATAAATATTTGGTTTGGTCATGAAATATGAAAGGAGATTATATTTGATAGAATTAAATAATTTTTACATAGGCGAGTCTGTTAATTTTATGCGTTACAATATTCCAGACAACTACATTGATTTAACTATTACTTCACCACCTTATGATGATTTAAGAAAATATAATGGATTTATATTTGATTATCAAAGTATGTTTAAGGAATTATATAGAGTTACTAAAGACGGTGGAATTGTAGTTTGGGTAGTAGGAGATAAAACTGAAAATGGTAGTGAAACATTAACAAGTTTTAAACATGCTTTATATGCTAAAGAAATCGGTTTTAATGTTCACGATACACAAATTTATTATAAGAATAATCCTATACCAACAACAGGCAATAGATATCATCAACACTTTGAATATATGTTCGTATTTAGCAAGAATAAACCAAGGGTATTTAATCCAATCAAGGAAGATTGTAAATATAGTGGTTTGGCTAATATGAAAAATAGAGGCAAGGATGGTTCATTAAATTATACTAAAATTGAAAGAACTAAAGATAAAAAGGTAGGTAATGTTTTCTTTTATTCTATTGGAGGGGGTATTACTACTAAAGATAAAATTGCTTATAGTCATCCTGCGTTGTTTCCAGATAAATTAGCCGAAGATCAAATAATAACTTGGAGCAATAAAGAAGATATTATTTTTGACCCAATGTGCGGTAGTGGTACTACTTGTAAAATGGCATGGTTAAATAAAAGAAATTTTATTGGAATTGATATAAGTGAAGAATATATAAATGATATTTGTATACCTAGACTAAATATATATGGTTGGCAACAAAAGCAAAATATAAAAATATCATAAAATAAAAATCCCAATTTCTAGGGATTTACAAAACTCAAAAACATGATCAAAACTTCGTTTTGTTACATCAATAAAACAATAAAATAAATTAAGGAGGGAAATAAAATAGCGGATTTTGATAACAATAGATTTGCTTCAAAAAATCAAGAGTACGCAACACCTTGGGAATTATTTAATAAGATAAATGAAGAATTTAATTTTACCTTAGATGTGTGTGCAGATGAAAATAATCATAAAGTTGATACATATTTTACGGAAGAACAAAATGCTCTTATCCAAAATTGGAAAGGAGTATGTTGGATGAATCCACCTTATAAGGATATGAAAAAATGGGTTATAAAAGCATACGAAGAATCAGTTAAAAATGATAGTATTGTGGTTTGTTTAATTCCAGCAAGAACTAATACCAAATGGTGGCATGAGTATTGCATGAAAGGTGAAATAAGATTTATTAAAGGTAGACCAAAATTTGAAGGATGTATTCATGGTTTACCACAACCATTAGCAATTGTTGTTTTTGGAAAAGAATATAAAAATACATATGGTTCATTAGCAATTTAGTAAAAATATCAAGCAAACAATGATATATAGGCATTTTCAACTTATCACAAATGCCTATATATTGGGCTTTTACAAAAATCATTACCAAAATATCATTTTATATTAATTAGAAAGGAGAAACAAAATATAATTGAGTAAAAAATATAACATTATATATGCTGACCCACCTTGGAAACCTACTGAGAGTGGTACAGGAGTTAGAGGTACGGCAGATTTAAAAAAACGATATCAAGGTGTAATGAGTATAGAAGAAATATGTGCTTTACCAGTAAAAGATATATGTGAAGATACATGCATACTGTTTTTATGGGTTACATTTCCAAGATTACAAGAAGGAATGAAAACTATTGAAGCGTGGGGATTTCAATATTATGGGTTGGGATTTGATTGGATTAAAACTAATCTTAAAAGTGGAACTCCATTTTGGGGAATGGGTTATTATACTAGACAAAATTCAGAAATATGCTTAATAGGAGTAAAAAAGGATAAAAATAAAAGAATTAAACCACAAGTTAAAAATATTTTATCTGTAGTTCATTCACCAAGAAGAGAACATAGTCAAAAACCTGATGAAATAAGAGATTACATAGTTAAAATTTGTGGTGATTTACCTAGAATAGAATTATTTGCTAGACAAAAAGTTGAAGGTTGGGACGCATGGGGCAATGAAATTGAAAATGATATTATATTAAATACATAAAATAAAAATTATCATAAAAGTCTGAATTGGTTTAGAGTTAATAAAAATGAAAAATAAAAATAGGGAGGTATCTAATACATAAATTGATTGAATTGAATACTATTTATAATGAAGATTGTATTAACTTTATGAAGAAACTACCTAATGAATCTATTGATTTAATAATTGCCGATCCACCTTATTTTGAAATATGCGGAGAGTTTGATTTTATATGGAAATCATTAGATGACTATTTAAATTGGTCTAAAGAATGGATTTTACAATGTTATAATATTTTAAAACCATCAGGCAGTATTTATATATGGGGTAAAATTGGATTTGGTAAGGGGTATTCTTTATTTAAAATTGCAGATTGGATAGAGAATGAAAAACTGTTTATTATAAAAAATTGGATTACTCAACGTAATACAAGAGGGAGAGGAACAAAGAAAGGGTATATAGAGGCAAGAGAAGAACTTCTGTTTTGCGTAAAGTCTAATCAATGTACTTGGAATATTGCTTATACCGAAGAAAAATCTAATAGAAAAGATTTAGGATTTGATGGCAAACCTAGAAAAAATGAGTTTAAAAGATGCTCTGATGTATGGATTGATATAGCTGAAGCAAGTCAATCAAGTAATGAAAGATTTAAAACATTTAATGGTAAAACTTTTCCAACAGTTAAAGCACAAAAATTATGTAATAGAATTATTTTGGCAAGTTCTAATGAAAATGATTTAGTTTATATTCCCTTTGCTGGTTCTGGAAGTGAAATTGAATCTTGTATAAAAAATAAAAGAAATTGGATTGCGACAGAAATTAATAATCAATACATAAATGAAATCATTGAACCTAGAATTAAACGTATAATATAAAAAATAAAAATCATGATAAAATAAGTGTTTTATCATAATATTGCAGAAATCAGTATTTTGGTAGGTTATCAACAAATACACACAACAAAGCCCTAAATGGTGGGAATGAAAAGGTATTTTAAGTGGATTAACTCTACCAAAGTAAAAAATATTTGAACCAAATGCGTCTTTTATTCAAAGTTTATTAAAAACATAAAATAAATATAAAGAAAAGAGGATTATATATATTGAAACATATTTTAAGTTTTAGTGGCGGCAAAGATTCAACCGCAATGTTACTCATAATGTTAGAGAGAGAATATCCAATAGATGAAATTATATTTTGCGATACTGGTAAAGAATTTCCTGCTTTATATAGACATATTGATAAAGTTGAAGAATACATAAACCAACCTATAACTAGGCTTAAAGGAGAAAAAACTTTTGATTATTGGATGTTCGAACATGAAAAAACCAAAGGTAAACATTTAGGTAAAAAGGGTTATGGTTGGGCAGACACCAGAGCAAGATGGTGTACAGCATATTTTAAGCGTGAAATTATGAATAAATACATAAAAGAAAAATATAATAATGAATATAAAGAGTATGTAGGTATTGCTTATGATGAGTTTAAAAGATATGAGAAAACACAAAATGGTCATAAAAAATATCCTTTAATTGAATGGAAAATAACTGAAGGTATGGCTCTAAAATATTGCTATGATAAAGGATTTGATTGGGAAGGAGTATACACACATTTTGAACGGGTATCTTGCTGGTGCTGCCCTTTAAAAAATCAGAGAGAATTATATATGCTTTATTCTTTCTATCCTGAATTATGGGCAGAACTCAAAGATATGGATAGTAGAGCATGGAACCAGTTTAAAAGAGATTACAGTGTTCAGGATTTAGAAGATAAATTTAGGGGATGGCAAGACATAATAAAAATATAAATATTTACTTTCTTTATAGTATGGTGTATAATAAATATATCATATCTATATAGGAGGTTAAATTATGAAAACATATAAAACTGAATCAGGAGAAGAATGGTTATATTTTGATGAATGGTTAGTAGAAAACAGTTATTATAAATGGAAAAAACAATATGATATTTTAGCAAGTACGGGGACAGATGAAGAAGAAATAGATAGGATTAAAGACGATTTATTAAAACAATTCTATGATTTTTGTGAAGAATATGGGTATGTTGGTCAGGAAGTATAATTTATAATTTTTGTGTTTTACGAACCCCTAAATAATGGGGTTTGTGAAACCAAAAATCATGATAAAACTCATCTTTTGTGTTGATATTAAAATTTAAATATAAGGAGGTAATATTATTAATTGTTTGAATTAAATAAAATATATTGTGTTGATTGTTTAGAAGGGATTAAAAATATAGAAAGTGGCAGTATTGATATGGTATTTTTTGATCCTCCTTTCAATTTAAACAAAGATTATGGAATTAAAATTAATGATAATTTAATAAAAGAAAAATATTTAAACTGGCAGTATGAAATATTAAAAGAATCTATTAGAGTGCTATGTGATAATGGGGCAATAATTTATCATACTATCCCAAAATGGGCATTTAAAATAGCTAATTATCTTGATGAACAAGGAATGGTTTTTCAAAATTGGATTTGTTGGAATGAATCAGGATCAACACCTACCCCTTCAAGATTATATCCTAAACATTATCCTATTCTTTGGTTTTCTAAGAATAAACTCAAAACTTTTAATAAACAATATATTCCCATAGAAAGATGCAGAAAGTGCAATACTACTATAAAAGATTATGGTGGCAAATTTAAAGATTTAAAAGAAATAGATGGTGAAAAAGTAACTGTTTTAAGTGATGTATGGGACGATATACATAGAATAAGACATAATAAAAATAAAAATAGAAAATCAAATGAACTTCCCGAAATTTTAATGGAAAGAATAATTAACTTATATTCTAAAGAAAATGATATAATTTTAGACCCATTTTCAGGTAGTGGGACAACATGTAAAATAGCAAAGAAACTAAATAGACAATATATTGGATTTGAAATTAATCCTGAATACATAAAAATCTCAAAAGAACGTATTTAAAACAACAAAATAATATTATTGACGTTGTTGACTTTGTTTGTGAAAATTGATATAATTAATAAAAATGTAGGAGGTATATTTATGGCAGTACGCAGACAAAGGGCAACAACTAGTGCAGAAATAATGGATAAAGATATTAAAATAGTAATTAAAAAATCAAAAGTTCGCTATAGAAGTGTAGAATCAAAATCTCATGGTTTTGTTAATGAATTTTGGATTGAAAAAATTGATGATTTATTTTTTTCAGGAGGTAAAATAAGTGAAGAAAGAATTTATCAACATTGGAAATTCAACTTTGATAAAAATAAGTGGGAGTGTATAGAAGACAAATCTAAAAATTAATTTAATAAGAAAAATACAAATCCCATTATATCGGACTTCATTTTTATAAAAATCATGATAAAACTTGTCTTTTGTCATGATATTAAAACAAAAATAAATATGGAGGTTAAAATATAATTAAATTAAATAAGTTTGCATTAGTACAATTAACTCCAAAAGATATGCGAAGCCAAGATAGTATAAATTTAGGATTAGAAATTATATCTGAAATAGTTAAAAAACAAGGTTGGCAATTAGATACATATAAATTCGGAGATAAAATTCAAGATGTTAATTCATATGATATTATAGGGTTTAGTTTATTCTATTTTACACAAATGTTAAATTTAGTTCCATTCCTAAAGAGTAATAATATTAAACCATTAAGTAGTAAAAGAAACAATCAACCACTATTATTAGCTGGCGGTCAAGGTATTCAAAATCCTAAACCAATTAGTAAATTTATTGATGTATTTTGTATGGGTGAGGGTGAGGGGGTTTTGGAATATATCTTAGAAAATTATAAAAATAAAAATATTTTATCAAACCATAAGTCTTTGTATATACCAAATATAAATGATAATTTTATATTCAACTCAATAAAAGATGTTGATTCTAAACCTATAATTTATGGTAAAAATAGCATGATAGAATTAACGAGGGGATGTAAAAATAGATGTAAGTTTTGTCAGTATGGATGGACAAATGGTAAATATCGAGAAAAAAACATCGAACTAGTAAAACAACAAATATTAGAGGTTAAAGATAAAGGCATTAAAAATATTAACTTGTTAAGTTGTAATTTGGGTGGTTATTCTAAGATAAATGAAGTTCTTGATTTTTGTATAGAAGAAAATATTAGATTAATGAATACCGATATGAGAATTGACGAATATAGTGAAGAAATAGCTATAAAATTAGACCTACTAAAAGTGAGAACTCTAAAAGTTGGAGTAGAAAGCTTTTCTGATCAAACACGAATTGGTATTAATAAGAATATTTCAAAAATACAATTAGATACTTTTATTGACAGAGCTTTGAAGCATAATATATCAAATTTACATTTTTATTTAATATACGGACTTCCAAACGAAGAAAACTATAATGAATGGTTTAATTATATGGAATACATAAAAAATAGAATAAAATCTGTTGATAGAAATATAAGAATTGAATTTAGTATTACTAATTTTGAACCAGCAATATATACACCCTTTGAAAAAAGTCCTTTAATTAATTTCCAAGACAAGCATAAATTTATGAGAGAATATTTAATAAAACAAGAAGAATTGGGTTATATAAAACAACCCGCACAAACAAAAGATTATAAAAATAGTCATGGAAGATTAGGCAGAAAAGAACGAAGTTATAATATTGGAATGTGGTTACTACATGGGGACGAAACTGTAGGGGATGTGTTATATGAATTAAACATTAAAGGAATAGGTAGGAGTATAAATGAAAAGATTTATAATCAAATTTATAAAATATGCCAATCAAAAACTGATGTTTATCAAATAAGAAACATTCAAGATTTAAATGAAAATATATGGTGATGTCCATGCCTATAAATTGGGATTCTCAACACTCAAAAACATGATAAAACTAGTTTTTGGTCATGAAATTAAATGCTTGACAAATATTAATTAAAATAGTAATATAAAGATACTGCGAAGGGAGGAAGGTTATGAGTGAAATAGAAAATCTCAAACAACAATTAGATTACCATGATGATTTGTATTACAATCAAGACGATCCTGAATTATCTGATGTGGAATATGATGCTTTAAAACAAGAATATCTTAATTCAGTTAATCAACAAGAATACAACTATATACCTGGGCAAGCACAATTTAAAAAATTCACACACACATTCCCTATTAAATCATTGGGGAAAATAAATACTATTGAACAAGCAAGAAAAGAAATTGAAAGGTTATATCCAGTAGTTATTGAACCTAAATATGATGGATTAACCTTAGTGTTATATGGTGAAGGGAAAGTAGTAACTAGAGGTAGTGGTCAAATCGGAGAAGATGTTACTGCAAATGCTTCTAGATTTATGCGTACTTATAATCCATATGGTTTACCTATTCGTGGCGAAGCAATTATGCCTATATCAGTGTTCCATGAAATTAACAAACAAAGGGATGTAGAAGGTAAGGAATTATTTAAAAATCCAAGAAATGCAATAGCAGGTATTCTTAGAAATAAAGATAATAGTAATATCCCTAAAGGGTTAAGATTTATTGCTTATGAAATCGTAGGATCAGCAGAATCCCATATTCAACAATTATTAGAACTTAAAAAATACTATGATATACCTGAAGCAGATACTATTTGGAATTATAGTGAAATTGATGATGCAGTAAAATTCATAGAAAACTTTGATCGTTCTAAATTAGATTATGAAATTGATGGATTAGTTATTAAATCTAATAAGACAAATGCATTAGATATTTTTGGTGAAACTGAACATCATCCGAACCATAGTGTTGCCTACAAGTTTCCTTCTCAGGGAGAATGGACTGTATTAAAATCTATAACTTGGCAAACTGGTCGCACGGGCAGAATTACCCCTGTGGCAGAATTGGAACCAGTAGATATTATGGGAAGTACAATCGAACGTGCTACATTGCATAATATAGGGTATATTAGTGGTTTAGATTTACAGCTATATGATAAGGTGTTTTTAGTGAAAAGTAATGATATTATTCCCGCTGTGATTAAATGTGAGCATACTAAAAATAGTAAACCTATTGAAATTATAAACAAGTGTCCTTCATGTGGAAGTGAATTAAAAATTATCAATGATCAATTATTCTGTATTAATGATGATTGTTTGGCAAAATTATTATATAGAACTTCTCATATGGTTAGTCGAGATGCCCTTAATATAGATGGTCTTAGTGAGCAAACCATTTTAAAAATGATTGAAGCAGGATATATTAATAAACCTTGGGATATATTTGATGTTACTGAAACAGAAATATTAAAATTAGATGGTTTTGCAAAGAAATCTGCCAAAAAAATATATGAAAATATTCAAAATGCAAGAAATTGTGATTTTGATAGAGCAATTTACGCTTGTGGAATTGAACTGATAGGCAGAAAGGTTAGTAAAGATATTGCAAAAGAATTTGAGACTATTGATAATTTGTTATATTGTTTAAGACGTGATGATGCTAGAAGTATATTAGGTATGATTGATGGTATTGGTAATACCACTATAGATAGTTTATTGAATAACGTTAATATTTTAGAAAATATGGTGGATTATTTAAGTATTAGTAGTGTTGAAAAGAAAGAAACAACTTTTAAATCTCTTGAAAATATTACATTTGTAGTTACCGGAAATGTAGAAACATTTAAAAACCGTAAAGAGTTAGAAGAATTGATCACTTCTCTTGGTGGTAAGTTAAGTGGATCAGTTTCAAGTAAAACTAATTATTTAATCAACAACGATATTACCTCCAATTCTGGTAAGAATAAAAAGGCAAACGAATTAGGGGTAGAAATTATTAGTGAAATACGATTTAATGAAATGATAGGTAGGTAAAATATGAACGATAAAATCTATATTATACCTAGAGAAGATAAACCAATAAAATTCATTATTGAAGAATTACCATGTCCTATCTGTTCACAAATTGGATATGATTTTAGATGTGAACATGCCAAAAGTAGTTTTAAAGATTTAATATATACAATATCTTGTACTAATTTTAATCATTGTGAAAATGCAGAGAATATATCATTGAAATTCAATGAGTTAATACAAGATGAGTTGTTAACCACTTGACAGATTAGTAAAATAAATATATAATAAAATTACAACAAAATATCAAAAATATCAATTTTACAAATCCCAATATATAGCCATTCTTGAAGGTGAAAATCAACACCAAATCTGCGTTTTGTCACAACTTTTATGAATGCTAATATACAGGGCTTGAGAATTGCTATTTTAAGCGAAAATACGGTAAAATCAATGGTTTTAAGTAATTACTAAAATTAGCTTTACATAAAGTCCAATATATAGGCGTTTATAATTCTAAAAATCGTGACAAAAGTGTCATTTTGTTTAGAAATTATAGAAAGGGGAATTAAATATGGATAAAAATTTTTTATTGCTTTGTTCATATGAGAATATGGAAGGAATGCTAGAAAGAGATTTTGAATGGTATCAAACAGAAGAAAACATGAGAGAAAGCATTGAAGATAAAAAAGAATTTATAAAAGATTTTACGGTCAATAAAGCAATAGAAATATTACAAGTTAGAAATATAGAAATATAATTTAAATAATAAACCTTAGTAATAAAAACATTAAAAGGAGATGAATTATACATAATTTGATTGAATTGAATAAAATTTATAATGAAGATTGTATAGGTGGAAGGGGTATGTGTTTAATCCCAAATGAATCAATCGATATGATTTTATGTGATCTTCCGTATGGAACTACGATGGCGAAATGGGATAAGATTATCAACCAAGAAGAATTGTGGACGCAGTATAGAAGGATAATTAAACCCAGAGGGGCAATTGTACTAACTTCTAGTCAGCCATTTTCAAGTGCTTTAATATATAAAAACCTAGACATTTATAGGCATTCATGGGTTTGGGAAAAGAACAATTCTGCAGATTATGCCAATGCAAATTGTAGACCAATGAAAATACATGAGGAAGTATTGGTATTTTCATTCGCACATGATGTTGCTCCTGCTAAAGTAAAGATGATTTATAATCCACAGGGGCTAATACCAGTTAATAAGCCCAATCGGAGAGGTAGACATAGTGAAACAACAGGTCATTTTAGAGAGAATGAGTACATACAAAAATACACAAACTATCCTACTACAATATTGAGGTTTGCTTCAGATAAAGATAAAATTCACTCTACACAAAAACCTGTGGCGTTGTTTGAATATCTTATAGAAACATATAGTAATGAAGGTGATTTGGTTTTAGATAATTGTATAGGCTCAGGCACAACAGCGATTGCGTGTATAAACATCAAACGTAAATTTATAGGGTTTGAAAATGACAATACATATTTTGAGTTAGCAAACAAAAGAATAGAAGAACATAAATGTAAAATAAATATTTGACATTTAACCACAAACAGTATATAATAAAATTACCAGCAATATGCATCAAAAATATTAAAAATTTGCTTTTTACAAATTCCATTATATAGGTATTTATCAATACCCACAAAGCCCGATATATTGGGATTTTTACAAAAACATTACCAAAAACAAATTTGGTCATGATTTTAAATTTGTCTTATATAAATTCAATATATAAGAATTTATTTTAAAATAAATTGCTGAGTTGAAATACGAAAGAAAGGAGGAAATACATAAAGTATGATTAATGTTTTAGAAACACCCTATAAGTCAATTCAAGTAGAAACTAAAGAGAATGGTATTCAGACTATTTCCGAAGGTAATAAAATAAGTTTTACTACCGAAAATGGTGAATTAAAAGAAGGTACTATTACTGGATTTGTAGGATCAAAACCTGAAAAAGTTGAAATTGAAATAATTCCTAGTGGCGAAAATCATAAAGAAATTTGGAAAGTTATTGATATGATCGAAGGAAGTTTAAAGTTGGTCGAAGATGAATAAATTTTTATTTATTAATAAGTAAAATAGAAAAATAAAAATGGAGGTATAGTTATACATATGGCAAAAGAAACAAAGGGGAAAAACAAAGGACTAGAATTACCCCAAACTAGAGGAAATTTCCAGATTAAAGGTATTGTAACTGGCACACAAAAAGACAATTTTTATAAGGAAACTCAAACCAAGACGCAAAAACCTTGGAGAATTCTTAATTTTGGAGTAAAAAACAATAAAGATTCTACTATTTATGTTACTCTTTCTGATGGTGAAAAAGATAAGGTATATTTTTATAAGAGCGAAACTGTTGATGGAAAAAGAAAAACTGATGTTCAAGATGTTTCTTGGAAGGATAGGTTTAAATTTAATAAAGAAGGTTATCGTCTTATAGGTGTTAATACTGGTGTTTCTAAAATTACAGACAGTAAGGGTAATGAAGTTAATGATAAGAAAATGCTTACCGGATATGATGCTTGTAAGGAAATCAGCGATAATTTAGTTGATGATCAAAGTGTATTTATTCGTGGTGCTATTGATTATAGTCATTATGAAGTTAATGGTGAAACAAGAAGAGTAGTTAAATTTGTTCCCAATCAAGTATCACTTTGTAAAGATGTGGATTTTGATGAAGAAGATTATGTACCTACTGCTGATTTTACACAGATTATAGTTTTTACTGGAATTGAACCTGAAGATGAAGAAAAGAAGCGTTTTGTAGTATCTGCAAAAATAGTTAATTACAATTCTATTGAAGATGCAGAATTTATTGTTGAGAAAAAGGATTTGGCAACTACCCTTAAAAAGAATCTTAAACCTTATACTGCTATTAAAGTGTGGGGAAATATTTCTGTTTTAAAAGATGTTGAAGAAGTAGAAGTTTCCGATGCATGGGGAGAAGAAAATAAAATGGATAAAATAAATTCTCCTACTAAAAGAGAATTGATTATTACTGGTGCAGACCCCAAAACGATTGATGAAGAAACTTATGCCGAAGAAGTTATAGAAAATGCTTTGGCAAAAATCAAGGCAAGCAAGGAAGCAGAAAATGAGTTTGGTGTATCTGACGAGTGGGGTAGTGTTAGTAGTGATAGTTCTTCTGATGAAGACGATGAAGCATGGTAGAATTTATAAGGGAGTATTAATTTACTCCCTGTAAATTACTATCAAAATAAAAATATAGGAGGAATAAAACACATATGGCTACTGGTCGTGGAGGTAGTAAAGTTAGAACAAATTTAGCTTTTTTACTTTATGGAGAACAGGGAACTTGGAAATCTTCTTTGTGTTTAGAATTTATGAAATTTAAAAGAGAAGATGGAAAACCTTTTAGAGTTTTATATATTGATCCAGAGCAGGGAAGTATTGATAGTTATTTAGAAAACTATGAAAACGAAGGTTATGATTTAAGAAATATTTATATTATATACACTCAATCTATTTCAGAAGTTAAAGAATATATTAAACGTGCAAAAGATAATGAAGATTTTTATGAATTTGATGAAGATGGCAATGAAACAGATCAAGTATATTTAGATGCAGAAGGATTACCATTTAGACCTGATGCAATAGTAGTTGACGGTGTTACCTTGCTTTATGTAGCTAAACAACAGAGTATGTTGAATTTTAGTAAAAAGAGAGCAACCGTAAGGGCAAAGAAAAATGAATTAATTGGTATGGAAAAAGAAGTTGCAATTGATGGGGCTGGTATCGAAATAAAGGATTACCAGACACTAAGATTTGAAGGACAGGATTTAATTCTTGATTTACTTGCTTGTGGAAAGCATTTTGCTGTTACTTGTCGGGAAGAAGATGAAAAAGAATCATATAGAGACAAAGATGGTTCAATTAAGGCAATGGCAACAGGTAGAAAACAACCAAGTGGATTTAAAGACGTAAGATATAATGTTAAAACAGTCCTTCGTACTTTCAAAGATGATGATGGAATAATTAAAGCAATGGTTGAAAATAAAGACAGAACTCGTGTGCATGAACAAGATGAAGTTCTTGTTGAACCTACTCTATTAGATTGGCAAGTAATTATTGATAAAAATAAAGGTAAGAAGGATTTTACTATTGCTAATAATTTAAACGAATCTGTTGATAAAGAAATGAAAACAATTGAAAAAGAAAATGCTAAGTTTGATGAAGAATGGGATAATTCCAAATCAAACAATTCTGAAACAGAATTAAAAACTGCCGAAGATTATCATGATGCAATTAAAACTACCATTACTAAATTATCTGCCAAGGACAAATCTTTAAAACAAGCAAAAATTGCTGAAGCAGGACTTCCAAAGGCATATCAAAAACTCAAAGATATTGAACAACTTAAAACATATCTTAATATTGTAAGTAACTAAATAATTGAATAATAAGGGAGGTTTTATAACTTCCCTTATTGTATAAAAAGTAGGTGATAAATTTAATGAACAATATAAATATCACTCGCAAATGTAAACATTGCAAAGAATATCTTAATATAGAAAAAGATAATTTTATTTATTATAAAAAAAGATATTATCATTTTGATTGTGCAGTAAATGAGCAACTAATTAGAAAAAACAATAAGTTATCTATAGAACAATGTATTGATAAATTTACACAACTACAAAATGAAACTCAAGAAGAAATTAATAATATTATTAGTAAAGAAAGATTATACAAATGGTTGCAAATTACATACAATACAGTTGTTTTACCTAGTTATTTTTATATAAAAATGGATGAAATATTTTCTGGCATATATAAAGGGTTATCTAAGGAGATATCACCTGAAGATTTGCTTGATATGTGGACACGAAAGAAAAATGAATTAGATAGAATAAATGATTCAAATAGTAGGAAGGGTAAAAATTTAATTGGAGTTGCTAGAATAAATTATGATCTGGCAATATTGTTAAATAAATATGATAGTTATTTGAAATGGAAGGAAAAACAGAGAATTATTGAACAAGAACGCCAACAAGTTAAAGATGATTTTAAAAATAAAATAGAGTTTAATAAAATAAATATCACGAATAAACCAAATACCAATTCAAATAATTTTAATATATCAGATATAATTGATGAAATATAGGAGTTGTTTATGGCAGAAAAAATAGATAAGTCAGAAATTGTTAATATCCAAAATGAAATTATGTTAACAGGATGTATCTATAAGAAACCAGATATATTTGTAGAATATGGTCAACATATTAAAAGTAAATATGACTTTGCAGATGATGTTACTAAATTCTTTTATGATAATGCTGAAATTATATATCAAAAAAGAACACAAACCTTTAATCAAAATGCTATAAATGCTTATATGACTGAAGATAAAGAACGATTAGCAATATATAAAAAATATGGAGGTTGGAAAACATTACAATCATGGATAGACCTTGCGGTAGTAGATGATTTTAAAAATTATTTTGACATATTAAAAAAATATTCGTTGTTAAGAGAATATGATCGTAATGGATTTAATGTTCAAAAAATAATAAAACATCCCAAATTTGAATTATTTAATGCTGTTGATATATATAGATTAATTAGAAGTAAAGCGGATAGAATACATACGGTTATTTTAACTAACAATGAGAGTGAAATTTTAAATGAAAAAATGTGCATGTTGATTGATACATGTTTAGAGAAACCAGATGTTGGATTATCCCTGCCATTCCCCATTATGAATGATTTATTTAGGGGAATAAGGACTGGTACTATGATGGCAAATGGTGCTTTATCTAACAGTGGTAAATCAAGATATTTGTTTAAAATAGTTGCTTATATAGCACTTATTTTAAAACAAAAAGTGTGTGTATTGCTAAATGAAATGTCAATTGATGATATGAGACTAGCATTATTAACTACAGTTATAAATAATCCAGAGTTTGCTCAATTGCATGGGTTTAAAATTACAAAAAATGAACGAGAAATAGCATTGGGATTATATAAAGATAAAGATGGTAATTTTATTTATAGAAAAATAGATGATTCAGGAAATTATCTTGAAACACTAGACGAGTATAGGAATAAATTAATTGAACAATCAGATGAATATAAAATAATTTATCAAATAGGCAATTGGATCGAAAGGGAAATGGACGGATTAATATATGCAAAAGATGTTAGTGATGGATATGATGACAAAAGTTTGTCATATGAAATAAGAAAACATAATTTAATTTATGGAGTTAAATATTATTTTTATGACACTTTAAAAAATGAACAAAGCACTATTGGAGATTGGTCGGCACTTAAAAGAACTGTAACAAAGTTATCCGAATTAACTACTCAATTAGATGTTTTTGTTTTTGGAAGCATACAACTTACTGATGATGTAAATCACATTGAACCATTAATGATGAGTTCAAGTAATATTGCAGAATGTAAGGCTGTTAAACATGTTTTAGATTCATTAACTATGTTCAAACATCTAAGAAAAGATGAATATAATAAATATTATTATATTACTACATCTGATTGGGGAGAACCAGAAGAAAGAGATTTGGATTTTAATAAACGATATTGTATTTTTGTTGTGGATAAAAACAGGACGGGAAGAAAAACTACCATGTTATTTGAAATTGATCTTGATAAAAACATATGGATAGAATGTGGGGAAGTTTTTAGAAAAGAAAAATAAAGTGAGTGAATATCTTTGGATATTAAATTATTAAAAGAATACATATATGAAAACAATAGAATAGAAGATATTCTCCAACAAATAGGATGCCATTCAATAAAATATCATTCTTCAGGTTATTATACTTGTGGTAATATTGATGGTGACAATAAACAATCTGTTACTGTTTATAAAAATGAAAATTTAAATTGTATTAACTATACAAGAGATATTGGCAATCCTTCTGATTTAATATCTTTAGTATGTTATAATACAAAATTATCTTTTTTTGATGCGTTAAAATATTTATGTAATCTATTAGGAATTTCATATTACCATGATTTTGAAGAAGAAATACCAGAAAGTCTTCGTATTACCAAACTAATTTATGAAATGCAACAGGGAGAATATCAAAAAGAAGAAAGACCATTAAAACCAATTTCCGAAAAAATACTTTCATATTATAAACCATATTTAAACGATATGTTTTTAAATGATGGTATTTCTTATGAAACACAGCAAGAATTCGAGATAGGATATGACGAACTGACCAATAGAATTACCATTCCTATAAGGTCAGAGATACATGATTTAATAGGGATAAAAGGTAGGTTATTTAAAGAACATATAGACGAATGGGAACAAAAATATATCTATTTAGAACCTTGTGCCAGATCAAAAATATTATATGGACTACATAAAACATATCCATATATAAAACAAGAAGGTAAAGTTTTTATTACAGAATCAGAAAAAGGCTGTTTGCAACTTTGGTCTATGGGATATTGTAATTCTGTTGGAATAGGTGGTAAGAAAATATCATCTCAACAAATAGAAAAACTTACTCGTTTAGGAGTAGATTTAATTTTTTGCTTTGATAAAGATGTTACAAAGAAAGAAATAGAAAATATAGCAGATAGATTTGTTGATGGTGTAAATATTTTTTACTTATTTGACGATAAAGATATTTTGGAAGAAAAAGAATCACCGTCTGATAATCAAGAAAAATTTAAATACTTACTAAACAACTGTTTATATAAAATAAAATAAAGGAGAAACAATAAGATATAATGCAGTATAAATTAATAAACAATAGTTTAAATGATATTTATAATCCTAAAGAAACTGTTCTTAGAAATAGAGGGATTGAAGACGTAGACGCATATTTGAATTTAGATGATAGTGTGCTAATACATTATAGTGAGTTGGACAATATAGGTAAAGCAGTTCAATGTTTGTTAAAACATTTAGAGAATGATAGTGAAATACATATTTTAGTTGATCCAGATGCTGATGGTCAGACTTCATCTGCAATAATGTATAGATATTTAAAATTAATAAAACCAGATGTAAAGTTAACATATTCTATACATACTGGCAAGCAACATGGATTATCTAGGGATGTTGAAATGCCTGAAAATATAGATTTGTTAATAATGCCCGATAGTGGAAGTAATGATATAGAAAAATGTCAAGAACTTAAAGAAAATGATATTGATATACTTATATTGGATCACCATGAAATTAATAACCCTAATCCTTATGCAATAGTAGTTAATCCACAAAACTGCAATTATGCCAACAAAAGCATTTCAGGAGTAGCAGTAGTTTATAAATTCCTTCAAGCACTTGATGAAGAATTGTGGAATGATTATGCTGATAACTTTCTTGATTTAGTTGCGCTTGGGTTAATAGGTGATTCTATGGATATCAAACAATTAGAAACTAAAAGACTTATAGATAAGGGTTTATCTAAAATAAGAAGTAAACTATTCAAGGCACTTATTGATAAACAATCATATTCTATGAATAATATTATAAATATAAATAATGTCCAATTTTATATAGTACCATTAATCAATGGTTTAATACGTGCAGGTGACTATGACGAAAAAGATTTATTGTTTAGGGGATTTATTGAAACGGATGAAGTGTTTAAATACAAACCTAGAAGAAAATCAAAAAATGATCCAGAACCAGAAGAAATTGACGAGGATATATATACTAGGGTAGCAAGGTTATGCAGTAATGCTAGACAAAGACAAAATAATTCTAAAGATAAAGATGTTGAAAAACTGCTTGAATATATAGATGAAAAAGAATATAATAATAATAAAATAATATTTGTTAATGTTACAGATAAATTAAATGAAAATTTAACTGGACTTGTTGCAATGAATATTGCGACAAAATACAATAAACCCTGTTTGTTATTAAGGAAAGTTAAAAATAAACCAGATTATTATGCAGGAAGTGCTAGAAATATTAATAGATCACCACTTCCAAACTTAAAGGATTATTTGGAAGAAACAAATATGTTTGAATACTGTCAAGGTCATCAAGGTGCATTTGGTGTGGAAATACATAAAGATAATATACCAAAAGCAATTGAATTAATTAATGAGCAATTGAAAAATGTTGATTTTGCTTCATACTATGAAGTTGATTTTATTATTGATATTGATGATTTAGACATTAGTTTTATTAAAACAATGGATGAATTAAAAGATTTTTATGGACAGGGTATTGGAGAAGCATTAGTTTATATTAGTAATATAAAAGTAAGTAGAAATGATATTAATTTTATGGGTAAAGATAATAGTACTATTAAATTTGTATATAACGATGAAATAACTTTTATAAAGTTTAGAATTGGAGAGAATGATCCAATTTATAAATGGTTAAATGATTGGGAAAATGATGATGATTTTATTGTTATTAATGTGATAGGTAAAGTAGGACTGAATAATTACAAAGGCATTTTAACACCACAGGTGATAATTGAAGATTATCAGGTAATATAAAGGGGAATAGATATGAGTTATATAATAGATTTATACACCCAAGGCAATTCTGCGTTAAAAATTTCTAAACAAGAAAATATTCCTGTTCATCAAATATACAAAATATTGGAAAAAAACAATATTCCAAGAAGAAGCAATCGAATAAATAATAAAAAATATAGTTGCAATGAAGATTATTTTGAGAATATAAATACGTCAGAAAAAGCATATTGGTTAGGTTTTTTATACGCTGATGGCTTTGTTTCAAAAAATGAAAAATTTTATAATAGAGGATCGTTAGGAATATCTTTGGCAATAGAAGACAAAGAACATTTAGAAACATTAAATAAAGATTTAAATTCAAATTATCCTATAAACATATATAGTGTAGTTAATGGTTATAAAATTGGTATTCAATATGCAAGAATAATTATTAAAAGTGAAAAAATATTTAATGATTTGATTGATAAGGGTTTAAGTGAAAGAAAATCAGAGATTAAAAAACGTCCAAAAAAAATACCAGAAGAATTAATTAAATATTTTATACTTGGATATTTTGATGGGAATGGTTGTATTTCAATACATAGAAGAAAAAATAATGATAAGTTGGATTTTAAATTTAGAATTACAAGTACAGATGATGTATTATATTTTATTACAGATTATTTATATAACAATAAATTAATATACAATAAAAGAAAATTAGACAAACGACACATATACGATATTGTCTCTAATTTAGAATACGGAGGAAATAGGCAAGTATATAAAATTATGCACCATCTGTATCAAAATACACCCAGATTTTTAAAAAGAAAACATGAAAGATATTTAATATTAAAAAATCAACTTATGAAAGAAGGGGAAATATGATTAATTTACATGTTCATGATGCAAAAGGTTCATTGTTGGATTCTATTGCAACAGTTGATAAAATAGTTGAATTTGCAAAAAAAAATAATCAAACTGCGATAGCATTAACCAATCATGGACTTATGACTTCATTTGTTGATTTTGTGAAAGAATGTAATAAAAATGATATTAAACCTATCATTGGATGTGAAATTTATGAAACTGATGACATGCATGAGAAGCAAGACACTAGAGATTATCAACAACCAAGATATCATTTAATATTATTGGCAAAAAATAAGATTGGTTTGCAAAACTTATTTAAAATAGTATCTATTTCCAATACAGAAGGTTTTTATAAAAAACCAAGAGTATCCTTAGATTGGATTGAAAAAAATAATTGTGGGAAAGGAATTATATGTTTAACTGCTTGTCAAGCAGGTAGATTAAGTAAGTATTTAATTAATGATAAAGAATTAGAAGCAATACAATTTGTTAAACAATTGCAATCTATATTTGATTATGTGTCATGTGAGATACAATCCCATAAAACGATTGATCAGCACAATGCAAATAAAAAAATATATGAATTTTCACAAAAATATAATTTGCCTTATGTTATTACCACTGATGCTCATATGATAAATAAAAATGAAATTGACACTCATACAATTTTTGTTGAAATCGGAGAAGGAAGAGAAGTAGGAGAGAGTTATGTTGATTGTTATTTACAAACAGATTCAGATGTTTACAATATTTTAGAAAAACAATTTTCAAAAGAAATTATAAAAGAGGGTATTAATGAAACTATTTTAATTTCAAATATGATTGAAAATATTGATATTGGTTTAAATAATGGTGTTATAATGCCTAAAATACCTGTGCAAGAAGGATTTAATTCAAATAAAGAATATTTGAGACATTTAGTTTTCAAAGATTTTGAAAAAAAGTTTTCTCATTTATTAGCAGAAGATCAACAAATAAGAAAAGATAGACTTGAAATGGAATTGCCTATTTTATATGAGTTAAATTATACAGATTATTTTATTATGTTATATATGTTGGTAGAAGAAGCAAAAAAGAGGGATATCCCAAGAGGGTATTCTAGAGGTTCAGGAGCAAATTGTTTATGTCTTTATATGTTAGGTGTAACTCAAATAGACAGCATTAGATGGGACTTAGATTTTTCAAGATTTGCTAATTTGGGTAGAAAATCAATTGCTGATTTTGATTTTGATATTTCCAAAAATAGACGAAAAGAATTTATTGAAATATCGGAAGAACTTTTTGGGAAAGAGAATGTTGCACCAATTGCTACATTTAATACTTTAAGTACAAAAGTAGCAATAAGAGACGTTGGTAAAGTATTAGATGAAAAATCAGAAGAGTATAAAGGTAAGATACCTTATAAATTACGTGATGAAGTGGCAAAGATGATACCTACTATTAATACTATAAATGATTTAGGTGAGGAAGAAGAAAAAGAAGTATTATTAAGAGATGTGTTGTTTAAAAACGAAAGATTAAAAGAAATATATGAGCAATATCCCTTGTGGTTTAAGTATGTTATGGAATTAGAAGGTTTGCCTAAAAGCATGGGTAGACATGCAGCAGGAACTATAATAACTCCCAATCCAGTTGTTGAATATTGTCCTATTTGTTATGATTCTGAAGATAATATTATGATTCAATTAGAAATGCATTCAGCAATGGATGATTTAGGTTTAACTAAAATGGATTATCTTGGACTTGAAACAGTAGACATTGTAGATGACACATTAAGAATGGCAGGATTAACTTGGGATGATGTAAATATAGATCACTTAAACCTTGAGGATTCAGAAGTATATGAAAAAGTTTATAAAAGTGGCAATACCATTGGAATATTTCAAATGGAATCTGCTGAGGCAAGAAGAATGTGTATAGAGGCAGAAGTTGATAATGTAGAAGATATAATAGTCATTAATGCAGCAAACCGACCAGGAACAAAAGACAATTTCCCTGATTATTGTAAAAACAAAAAATATCCCAATGAAATTGAAGTGTTGCATGAGGATTTGAAGAAAATATTTAATAAAACTCAATATGTTTTACTTTATCAGGAGCAAGCATTACAGTTATTTAGATACGCTGGTTTTCCTGAAGAAGAGGTAGATTCTGCGAGAAGAGCAATTGGGAAAAAATTGAAAGATGAAATGGAAAAATTAGAGATTAAGTTTAAAGAGGGATTGTTAAACAAAAATTGGAATGAAGATCAGATTAATGAAATATGGGGACTAATGCTTAAGCAAGCCGATTATTCGTTTAATCGAGGGCATGCCGTAGCATATGGTTTACTTAGTTATCTTACAGCATATTTAAAAACGCATTATCCTTTAGAATTTATGACAGCATGTTTAACCGCTAAGAGTGATAATATGTCAAAATTAAGTATCTTTATTAATGAATGTCACAGGTTAAATATTCAAGTTGCACCACCAAACATTAATTTATCAGAACGAAATTTTACTGCAATAAAAAATAAAAATAAAATATTATTTGGATTATATGCAATTAAAGGCATAGGAGATGCAGTAGTAAATACAATCATAGAAAATAGAAGATATGAAGGGTTTGATGACTTTTTATCTAAAACAAAGGAGTCTGGAAAGATAACCAAAGGAACAATTATCAAGTTGGCAAAAAGTGGTTGTTTTCCAACAAAAAATAAAAGAAATTTTTTGCTTAGATATGCAAATAAATTATTTGAAAATGATTATAAAAATGAAATTTTTGAAGAAAGAAAAACTTTTAAATCAGTTAAGGAATTAAAAGAAGTATGGGGAATTGATACTGATACAATCAAAAATAAGCAAGAGAGACTTAAATTATTCAATCAAAAAAGAAAAGAAAAATTTGACAATGAAGAAGTAGATAGAACATTCAAAAAAGAAGATGCCCGACAAAAATATATTAAAGAATTTTCGTCAAAATATTTACAAGAAGAATTTATGTGGGAGTTTGAAACTTTATCAATGTTTATTACATATAACCCATTAAAAGAAGCATATAAATATGTTACTCCTTGGGACGAAGTAGACGATGGAGAAAAAGCAGTTGCTATCTGTGTAGTTGTAGACATTAAAAGAAAAAAAGATAAAAACAACAATACTTTTGCCTATTTAGACTTATATACTCCTTATGGGATAATTGAAGCTACTTGTTGGGCAAGGCAATATAAAAACTTTAATGATTTAATTAAAAAAGGGAATAGTCTTGCAATTTTAGGACGGAAAAGAGATGGACAGTTTTTTGTTGAGTCAATGAAAACCTATCAGCAATGGTTAAAAGATAGAAATATAAACAACTAGGAGATAAACAAATGAATCAAACCACTAACCAAATATATGAATTTAAAGCAACACCGATATTTGAAAGGTATTATAATGACGAAACAAATTGGGGAGTATATAACTTCACCACTACAGATGATATTCCCCATTGTAATGATTATAATGATCCTTTTCAAGAAAACTATACTGATAATATTAAACAAAGTACTTTAGTGGGTAAGTGTCAACAACTTTTTCTTGGTTCTGAATACATAGTAAATGCTAAACTTGAATACAATTCAAAATATAAAAAACACCAGTATGTACCTATTAATGTTACTGCAATTGTTCCTAAATCCGAACAATCACAAAGAGCATTTTTAGAAGCAATAATTACCAAAAAACAAGCAGATATATTACTTGAAGTATATCCTAATATTGTTGAAGATACTATCAATGGGAATACGGACAATATTGATTTGTCAAAAACTAAAGGTATTAAAGATTATACTTGGAATTATATTAAGGAAAGAATTATTAATAATTATGTAATATCAGATATTATTACATTGCTTCAACCTATTGGTGTTACTTATTCAATGATTAAAAAACTATTAATGCACTATGGCAATCCTACTTTACTTAAAAATGATTTGTTAGACAATCCATATATTTTAACTAAGATTTATGGATTGGGTTTTAAAAGAGTAGATGGATTGGCATTAAAATTAAAACCAGAATTAAAAGTATCAAATAAAAGGACTTATGCTTTTTTAAATTATTATCTAAGAGAAATAGGAGAATCAAACGGTCATACATGGGTTACTTTTGATTTTCTTGAGAATGCAGTTCGTGACAATATTATTGAATGTGAAGAATTGTATTATAAAATTTTAGATGTTGAAAGAGATACACAAGCATTATTATATATTGATGATGAAAAAAATAGAATTGGGTTAAAATATTATAGAGATATTGAAATTGCTATTTATGATATTTTAAAAGAATTGGATAGTTATAAGTCTGATTGGGATTTAGATGTTGAGAAGGGGATACAGCAAGCAGAAAAAGAACAAGGATTTGAATTTTCTGATGAGCAAAAAAATATTATTAAAGAATCAGTAAAACATAATGTTGTTAGTATTTCAGGCAAGGCAGGTTGTGTTGATTGTGATACTGAATATTTTAATGGAATTGAATGGATTAAAATATCAAAATATAAAAATAAAGATAAGGTATTACAATATAATAAAGATGGGAGTGCTGAATTAGTTACCCCCTTAGAATATCATAAGTATCCGGCAGAATATTTATGGCACTTTGAAACAAAGTATGGATTAGATCAATGTTTATCAGATGAACATAATGTATATTACATAACTTCAAAAAATAATTTATATCACAAAACATTTAAGGAAGTTAGAGAAAATCATAATACAACTGGATTTAAAGGTAGATTTATTACTACTTTTAATTATGAAGGTAAGGGATTACCTTATAATGAATGGGAAATAAGATTAAAAGTAGCAATAAAGGCAGATGGTAGTTTTTATAGTTCAAATCCTTATACTTGTTATATTAATGTTAAAAAACAAAGAAAAAAAGATAGAATTGAATACTTGTTAGATAAAAATAATATAAATTATGAAATAATGAAAAGTGGGGAAGGATATAATAGATATAAGTTTACATATTTAGATAACGAAAAAACATACACTAATGAATGGTATAATTGTAATAAGGAACAATTTAAAATCATTTTTGATGAAATATTTTATTGGGATGGAAATTTTAATGATAGAGATCAATATTATACTTCATTAAAATCGGATGCAAATTTTATTCAATTTGTAGGAACAACATTAGGTTATAAATCAACTATTCAAATTCAAAACAGATTAAATAGAAAATATAAAACTGCTGGAAAAGAATATACTAGAAAATCAATTGGTTATATAGTTGTTTTTACAAAAAGAAATTTAATAGGTTTATGTTCAGACTCAAGAGAGGATCATACAAAAACCCCAATTATTCAATATAAAACATTAGATGGTTTTAAATATTGTTTTACCGTTCCTTCAGGTATGTTAGTTTTACGTAGAAATAATAAAATATTTATTACCGGGAATTCAGGTAAAACCACTATTTCTAGAGCATTACTAACAATATATAAAAATGCAAATAAAACAATAGGAACCTGTGCACTTTCTGCCAAAGCTGCACAACGTATCACTGAAGCAACTGGTTTTCAAGCATCTACTATTCACCGTTTATTAGGAGCAAAAGGATTAAATGAATTTACTTTTAATTATGAAAATCCATTACCTTATGATGTGATTTTAGCAGATGAATGTAGTATGAATAATGCAAGAATTTTTTATGATTTGATCTCAGCAATTAAACCAGGATCGAAATTAATCATGTCTGGTGATTGTCGGCAGTTACCTCCTATTGGTTTTGGGAACATTTTTAGTGACGTTCTTGAATTAAAAGAGCAATTTAATATTTATGAACTTACTAAAGTACATAGGCAAGCAGAAAAATCAGGAATATTAACCGATGCTAATCTAATTAGAGAGGGTATTAATCCTATTCAACAACCTGAATTTAAAATTGTTAGTGGTGAATTGCAAGACATGTACTACATGTTTAGAGATAATAAACAAGCATTAAATGATATTGCAATTAAAATGTATTTAAAATCAATTGAAGAAGATGGGTTGGATGATGTTATAATTATTACTCCAAGAAAAAAAGATTGTATTAATAGTACTATTGAAATTAATAGAATAATTCAAGATAAATTAATTAGTGACAATAAACCATTTTTAAAAAAGGGTAATTTAAAATTTAAACTTGGTGCAAAGGTAATTCAAAGAGTAAATAATTATGATAAGAATATTTTTAATGGTGAAATAGGATATATTGTTGATATTTTTAAGGCAAAACCTACAGATGAATATGACAATATGTTTACAGTACAATATCCTAGTAAAACCATTACCTATTCAAAGAACGAATTGGATCAGATTGATTTAGCATATGCCCTTACGATCCATCTCGCACAGGGTAGCGGATATAAAACTACAATAGTTATTATTGATAATTCTCATTATATTTTACTTGATAGTTGTTTACTTTATACAGGTATTACTAGAGCGAAACAAAGGTGCTTATTATTGGCTGAACCTTCAGCATTTAAAAAATGTATTGTTAATAATAAAAGTATTGAAAGGCAAACATGGTTTAAAGAATTTTAATCAAAAACATAATATAAATATATTGACAAACAACAACATAAATAATATACTATTACTAAGGAGCGAGGCACAGAAAAACAGAATTTTGGATTGATGAGACTATAAATATTTTGTCAACTAGGGAATTATCTTTAAAAGATTTTGGTGGTATAGAAAGTGTTTGTATAGGAGATTCTGGATATCCACTTTGTACAATTACTTTTAAAAACGGTATAGAAATATATGCGGAAAATCAATCTCCACTTTGGGCAGTAGAAGAGAATGATAAAATATTAGATAGTTTAAACCAAAGGTAAATTTCGTTCAAACTTAAAAAGAAAGGAGGATAAATTTAAAAATGCCAGCACAAATACCAGACACAGAATACATGCTAGACGATTCAAAGAGACAAATTCTAGAAAACAATATAGATTTTATTCACTATATAACTAACAAACTTTTAAATACCCACGATATATCCAGGGATCAATATGATGATATTTTTCAAGATTGTACTATTGACTTTATCAAATGTTTAAAAGAATTTGACAAATCTAAGTCTAAAATCACTACTTATACAGGTAAAAAAATGATATCCGAACACAATAGAAGAATGGATAGATACTACAAAAAGAAAAATGTTTTAGGCGAATATTTCTTTGATGACATTATCAATAGTGATTCCGAAGATACATTAGAAGTACTTAATGTTTTATCTGCTACATATGATTTTGAAGACAATATAATTCATAATATTTTTATTCAAGATATATTAAATCAGTTAGAAAATAAATTTTCATCAAGAAATTTAGAAATTTTTAATTTACATATGAACGGAATAAAGCAAACCAAAATAGCAAAGATGTATAATATTACTAGTCAAAGAGTAGGGCAAATTATTAGTAAATTTAGAGAAGAGGCACAAAAGTTAATGATAGAAAATGGGATATATCAATAGGAGGCAATATAAATGATTTGTAGATTTAAAATATGGTTTAATACTAAAGTTTTAAAAAGAAATGGGAATAAAAATAAAGTAGTTAAAATCACTAATATTAAATATTATTAAGGAGAATTGAATTATGAAAATTATAAACAATCCTTTTGATACTATAATTCAAGCAGTAGAAGAATTATATCCTAATACACATGCACTTATTCAGTTTAATCCAGAATTAAGAGGCAGAGATTATGGAGAATGTGGATGCACCACCTTCCCTACTAACCCAGACGAAGAAATATTAATAGACATATCTACTAACATCCCTTTTATTCACATGCCTGAGATTCTTGCACATGAATTAGCACATGTAGTAGTTGGCACAAATGAAGAAAATGATCATGGTGATAAATGGCAGGAAGTGTTTGATGCTATTCATGTAAAATATGAAGAGTTAGTAGATTTTGCTGAGAAAGAATATTCGTAAAGGAGGTTAACCCCATCAAACACATACAAGATATTAGAAAGTTAATCCCAACGGGAAATACATTTTTAAAAACTTACACAAAGCATTATTTAATGTGTCAAATATTAAGTAGTTTATTATTAATAATTATTACAATTTGTATTGCGGTTTATATTATAAATATAAAAGGAGGGTAAAATGAAAAAAATTTACCGTAATTTTGAATTAGATGCACATAAAGAAAAATCTTTAGCAGGTTATCTATTATTATACTTTGCCATTTATGATAAAGACGGTTATGAATGGGTTTGTGGTTTTGAAGATTCTGTTGAAAAAGTAATTGATAAAATTGACGATCTTGAAGAATGGGTGGATGAATTTTATGAAAATATTAAAAACAAAATTTGCTCAGATTGTTATGAAGAATTAAATGATATGTTGTATTGTAAGTTTTGTGATTTAGATTATAATAAATACATAAAATAAAAATAGGAGGGAAACAAAATGTATAAAAATACTCGTACTGCCGAAGTATTAGTTAATGGAGAGTGGATTCATATTGAACCAATTAACATTAAAAAGGGTATGGGGTTTAGAATGTTTGAGGAAGATGGGACTCCTGTAACTACAAATGGAATTAATTCTTTTATAGCATCTAGTGATGCATTTATCAATAAACATGGTGTAGTTTGCATTAATACATACTCAATATAAAAGTAACATTTGGTATTAAATTATAAAGATATGGAGGCAAAATGAACACATCTTATTTTGCAAAATACAAAGGAGAAAACGCGGTTTCAATAGCAGGTAAATGTCCAGACTGGTTTAAGGGTAGACAATATAAAAAACTTGCCCCAAAATATAATTGGTGGAAGAAATGGCATGATGAAAAATTAAGTGAAGAATGGTATATAGAGCAATATTACAAAACAATATTAAATAAACTAGATGCTAAAAAAGTTTATGAAGAACTAGGTAAAAATGCAGTTTTACTTTGTTGGGAAAAATCGGGAAAGTTTTGTCATCGTCATTTAGTTGCCGAATGGTTTAAAAAAGAATTAGGAATTGAAGTTGATGAATTAAAATAATTTTAAACAATAAAGTTTTAAAAGGAGGAATAATGACAAAACAATACTTTAAAATCATATCATTAAATAATACCAGAGCAATAGAATTAGAAAGATACGGAGATTTCAACGAAGAATATCATCAGAAATATATTGGTCAAATAGGCTATATGATAGGTCACTCTATATCAGATAAAAGTATATTTAAAGATTTTAAATGTTTGATCACTAAAACAGATAATATGGGTAGGCCATTAGATGGTGATTGGTTCCATAAAGACGATTTGGAAAAAGTGAAAAGAAAGGAGGAAATATTAATATGGCAGAAATAATTGCCATAAACCATAAACATCTAATTAAAACAATAAAATAAATATGGAGGTAATAAATTATTGAATGGATGAAATAATAGAAATGCTAGAAGAAAGGCATACACCATTAGAAATAGTTGAAATTTTGTATGGTTTAGATAAGTTTGATATTGACAATTATGCTGTCGAGCATGATATATGCCCTGTATGTTTAGGAGAATTGGTTATGCGTAGGTATAAAGAACGTAGACCTGATTTTTGGGGATTCCCCGCTTATGAGGAAATGTGTGATTTAGTTTGTAGTAGATGTGGAGAGGTATTTTAAAGGAGGGATTATTACATATTGAATATTACATTGTATTCTACTGATTGCCCTAAATGTAAAATATTAAAACAAAGATTGGATGAAAAAAATATTAATTATGAAATATGTAAAGATGTAAATTTTATGTTATCTAAGGGGATTAAGTCTGTGCCAATGCTAGAAGTGAATGATGAAATGATGAATTTTGACAAAGCAATATTTTTTGTTAAGGAGATATAAATGGATAGTAAATCGATTATTGACGAATATATAAAGAAAACAGATTGGAGAGTAAATGAAAATTCAAATTCACCTTATAGTTTTGGTGGATTAAATAAACATATAATTGCTGAAATATCAAAAGATTATTGGCTAAGGAATGTTTATCCCAAAAGAATAACTAATACTTATCTTAATGGGAAAATGCATATTCATGATCTTGGAGGAATGACGTTATATTGTTGCGGATATTCTCTTAAAGATATACTAATGATGGGTGTACAAGGAGTACCTAATATTCCTACTTCTGCCCCTGCTAAACATTTTGATGCTGTACTTAATCAATTAAGTAATTTAGTTACTGTGTTTCAAAATGAAATTATGGGTGCAGTAGCTTTTAATTCTTTTGATACATTACTTGCACCATTTGTTAAAAAAGATAATTTAACTTTTAAAGAAGTTAAGCAAAGTATGCAAAATTTTATTTTTAGTATTAACTCTAATTCTAGAGGTGGTGCGGAACCTGCTTTTTCAAATATTACATTTGATCTCACACCACCAGATGATTTATTAAATGAAAATGCAATTATTGGTGGAGATTTTGTTGGTTTTACATATAAGGATTGTCAAAAAGAAATAGATATGATAAACAAAGCATTTTATGAATTAATGCTTAAAGGAGATGCTAAGAAACGTCCGTTTGCATACCCAATACCCACATATAATATCCATTCTCGTTTTGATTGGAATAATCCTAATAATGATTTGTTATGGGAAATGGCAGGTAAATATGGTTATCCATACTTTGCAAATTTTTTAAATAGTGATATGAACCCAAGTGATATAAGAAGTATGTGTTGCAGACTTAGTATTAATTTAAAAGAATTATCAAGAAAAAATGGTGGGTTATTTGGTGCAGGAGATTCTACTGGCTCTATTGGTGTAGTTACAATAAATCTGCCAAGAATAGCATATTTAAATAGTAGTAATAAAAAGAAGTTCTATAAAGATTTAGAACGCACTTTAAATATTGCCAAAGATAGTCTTGAAATTAAACGAAAATGGTTACAAGAAAATATTGTTGATAAAAATATGATTCCTGCCTTTTGTACATATGTAGGCACTTTAAAAAATCATTTTAGTACAATTGGTGTAGTTGGTATGAATGAAATGTGTGAAAATTTTTTTGGGAAAGATATTGATATATTAACTTCGCAAGGAAAAGAATTTGCAATTGAAGTTGGTAATTTTATTCGTAATAAACTTATACAATATCAAGAAGAAACTGGCAACCTTTATAATTTTGAGGCTACCCCTGCCGAGTCTACATGTTATAGATTAGCAAAAAAAGATTGTGAAGAATTTGATGATATTATTATTAGAGGAACAAGAGAAGCACCTTATTATACAAATTCTTGTCATATGCCAGTTAATAAAGTTAAAAATATCCATCAAGTATTTGAACATCAAAATGATTTGCAAATTCTATTTACGGGTGGAACCGTAATTCATATATTTATGAATGGTGCTATTAGCGGACAACAAGCGAAAAGCATTATTAAAACAGTTTGCGAACAATATAAAGTTCCATATGTAAGTATTTCACCATTAAATAGATATTGTCCTAATCATAATTATATCGAAGAAAAAGTTGATTATTGTCCTATATGTAATACGCCAGTTGAAATGTATCAAAGAATTACGGGTTATCTTAGGAGAGTTGAATTTTTTAATGATGGTAAAAAATCAGAATTCAGAGATAGAGTACAATTATAAATATGGAAATTCTTATTAAAGGTATTTTTCATGAACGCACAGAAGATGCTCCTTTTATTGGGGCATTAATCTGTGCAAATAATTGTAAATTTAATTGCCCTAATTGCTATAATAAAGAATTAAAATTTTCACCTAGTTATTATATAAATGATAATGAAATAATTCAAGAGGTAAAATCCAATCTATTTAATAAAGGTATTATTCTTGCAGGATTAGAATGGACTTTACAAGCAGAAGAAATGTTTAGGTTAATTGAATTAGCATTAAATAATCAATTAGAAATTATTTTGTATACTGGAATGGATTATGATGTATTAATTAAAAAGTTTCCTGAGTTATTGAATTATCATATTTATATAAAAACAGGCAAGTATATAAAGGAATTATCAACAGATGATAATATTCAATTTGGAGTTAAATTAGCAAGTTCAAATCAAAAAATATATAAAATATAGAAAGGAGGGAAATAACCATACCACAATTCATTCTCTGTAAAAAAACAACTTGTCCTAACCCGAACATGAAAATCATCCTTACAATGATTTTATAAATTTATGTGATGATAATGATGAGTATAGATATTTTGTGAAGATTCGTGAAACTGACAAAGTGATTAAATTAGATGTAAATAAAAAAGAAGATGAGGAGAAAATTGATGAATATTAAAATTAAATACTTTAATGACCAACTAGAAAAAATACAAAAAATATCTCAAGGAGATTGGATTGATTTACGTTCATCTATTAATTGTGAATTAAAACAAGGAGAATTTAAATTAATACCACTAGGTGTTGCTATGGAATTACCAAAAAATCATGAAGCACATATTGTTCCTAGGTCAAGTACTTATAAAAATTTTGGAATTATTCAAACTAATCATAAAGGCGTAGTTGACGAATCTTATTCGGGCAATAACGATCAGTGGTTTATGCCTGTTATTGCCTTTAGAGATACAAAGATAAATATGAATGACAGAATATGTCAATTCAGGATTGTAGAAAAAATGCCAGAAGTTAATTTTATTGAAGTTGAAGAATTAGGTAATAAAGATAGGGGAGGGCATGGAAGTACAGGTATTCAATAAATATAGCAGAGGTTATCCCTCTGCTATCCCTTCAATAAACAATTTAATTCAAAGGAGGCAATTATATGAAATGTACCGATCCTAAATTATGCATCCACTATTTTGAATTTGATATTTCACCAACAAAAATAAAATCAGTTTGTATAAAACATGAATTTGATATTAATTTTCACAACATAAATCAAATAGAAAAATGCCAAGATCATAAAACATACGAGCAAGCTAGGGAAGAACGGAAAAACTACTTGAAAATTAATTAGTTATGTATTAAAATAGTAATATAAAAATACATTAATTATTGGGAGGTATTTATGGAATATACGAGCGTAAATAATATCGCAGACGCTACCCATTGGATATCATTGCCTGATGCTGATAGTCCAGTCAGAGATTCAATTATTCCCCACAAAACATATAAATTACACAAAATAAAAGATGATATTGATTTTGAAGAATATTATATAATTGATGAAAATAATAATTATGCTATGACATATATTTGTCATAAAGGAATGTTTGTAAAAGAAAGGATAATTAATGAAAATCCCTAAAACTATAAAAATTGGCTGGAGAATTTATGAAGTAAAATTTATTGATGAAGAAATTAGAGATAAGAATGGTGATTTACTAGATGGGCAAATCGACTTCAATAATCATATTATCTATATCGATAATGGCATGATATATGAAGATGAAAGAATAGTTACATTTTTACATGAAGTTGTGCATGGAATATTCCATAGTTACTGCAATTCAAAGTGGAATGATGATGAAGATTTAGTGGAGTGTGTTGCAGAAGGGATATTCCAATTGATTAAAGATAATCCTAATTTATTTAAATGAGAAAGGAAATATAAATATGGATAATATAATTAAACAAATACGTAAAATTATTGGAAATAATGATTCTAGTCATATACAAGTTAATATTGGTATTAATGAGATATGGTTTAATATCTATGAATCGGAAGTATTGATAACTATTGATACAAAAAAGAAAGAAATTTACGTTGACTGTGAATTATCAAACCATCATTTAACTAGCAGTATGTTATACGAATTATATATGATTACTGAATTATTAGAAACTAAATGGGATGTGTTTGAGGAATTATTAAAATAGAAAGGAAAGGTAAATTGATTAAAGTAGAAAATATAGAAGTGTTCAATTTTCAAGGGGCTTTAAGGGGCATGCGGAATCCTTTAGAATCTTGGGATAAATCAGATAGTTATTGGAATGACACTACTATTGAAAGTGTCAAAGATTTCATCATTGGTGAAAAAGATATGACACTTGCTTTAAAACTTATTAAAGCAGGAAATGAACATGCAAAATTCATGCGTCAAATTTTTGTCTCAATGGATATTACTGCGCCTTTATATTGGTGGAAGGAAGCAGACACATATAAAATTTCTACAGTAGCAAACAGTACATCCACTATGCACAAAATGGGCAGCAGACCATTAATTTATGAAGATTTTTCTTGGGATAAATTCTTTGAAACAAATTTAGGTAATATTACTGATGAATATATCTACAACTCAATTGAAAAATACCGACAGGATACTTTATCTCACTTAAACGAATTGATAGAAATATGGCAGGAACGAAGAGATAAGAAAATATGGCTGGCAATAATTCAAAACTTACCTTCTTCGTTTAATCAAATGAGAACTTGGACTGGTAATTATCAAGTATTAAGAAATATGTATTTTCAGAGACGTAATCACAAGTTAAAGGAGTGGAAAGATTTTTGTAAGGTGATTGAGGAGTTACCTTATAGTGAATTGATTATAGTGGAAAAATAAAAAGAAAGGAAGAATATATGAAAATAATAAATATATCGGGCAAGGCGCAACACGGGAAGGACACAACGGCATTAATTTTAAAAAAGAAATTAGAATCAAAAAATAAAAAAGTTATAATAACTCACTATGCAGACCTACTCAAATATGAAGCAAAACAATTTTTTAATTGGGACGGAAATAAAGATGAAAAAGGTAGACAAATACTTCAGTATATGGGTACTGATGTAATAAGAAAAATAAATCCTGATTATTGGGTTAATTTCATTAAAGAATTTATGTCAATGTTTGAAAATGAATGGGATTATGTAATAATTCCTGATTGCAGGTTCCCCAATGAGATTGAAGTGTGGGGCATTGATAATTGGCCTAATGTATCGGTTAGAATTATTAGAGATAATTTTATTAGTAATCTCACTCCTGAACAATTAAATCATCCATCTGAAACTGCTTTAGATGATTATGAATTTGATTATTACATATTTAATTCTGATGATATAAATTATTTAAATAAAGAAGTAGATTATTTAGTTGAATGGCTGGAGGTATAAATGAAAAGAAAGTTTTTTATTGATTTTGATAATACAATTATAGATACAACCAACGCTTTCTGCGCAGTTTATAATGAGCTTTATTGCGATCATCCTAATTTTAAAACAGCAGAACCAGATCAAGTTAAGGTTTACAATTTTTCTGACGAATGTCCTTTAGTTACAAATGTAGAAGAAATTTTTACTCATCCATTATTCTTTCAATTTGCAGAATTTATAAATCACAATACATATGAAACTCTAGAAAAATTAAACAATAAATATCAACTTATAGTATGTTCAATAGGTTGGCCTAAAAACTTAGCATACAAGGCACGTTGGTTGGAAGAAAAACTACCTTTTATTAAAGACTATGTTCTAATCAGTAATCCTACATGCAAAATGAATAAGAGCATTGTAAATATGGAAGGTGCAATATTTTTGGACGATATACCGTCAAACTTATATAGTTCAAATGCTGAAAGAAAGATATTATTTGGTAAGAGATATATTTGGAATAAAGAATGGGATGGAGAATGGGTAAGAAGTTGGAGTGAAGTTGAAGGAAGGTTTTTGTAGAAGAATTAAAATAGTAATATAAATATATGTTTATATAATAAACATTATTTAAGATTTAGTTAAATTTAGTTATAGGACAATCATAGGTGTTCATAAGTTTATATGGGAAAATGGTGAACCATATAGACCAAATTATTTAAGTGATTTATTTAAAAAGACAGTTACTGATAATAATTTACCACCAATAAGACTGCATGATTTAAGACATACATTCGCAAGTGTAGCAAATGAATTAGGAGTTGGATTATATGATATTAGCAAAGCATTAGGTCATAGTCAAATAGGTACTACTAGCGAAATATACACACATATGTTTGATAAGACCCATAAGAAAACCATTAGTAAAGTTGCCGATGCCTTTAAAGAAACAGAAAAAAATAAGGAATGATATTTCTACCATTCCTTACATTCTTTATACATTTTTTAAAGTTATCCACAGGCTACAAATCCCAATATATAGGCATTTGTTTTTCTGAAAATCATGATAAAAACCTTATTTGGTTCAAATTATTATCTAACTTGTTCTTTCCATGCATTTCCAAATTGCTTTTTCAATGTTTTTAAAGACGATTCAATTAAAATTTGAATTTCACTTTCAGTTAAAGCAATACCTTTTTTATTCAACATTTCCGATAAAGCAATAAATGCTTCTCTATATTTAGTTTGACCATCAACATCTTTAAAACTCTTTTGAACATATAAAACTGCAAGTCTAGCTAATTCTTGATTAGTCTGAATTTCATGATCAATCTTTTTAAGATTCTCTATACCTAATTTTTTCTTTAAAAGTGCAATTATAAAATATGAAAAAATCAATCCTATGATATACATAATATTTAAAAATAATTCACTAATGATTTGATTATCCATATGTAACCTCCCTCTACCCTCTACTTCTTCAATTCTTTAAGTAAATATTCAACGGCATTATCAATTAAAACAGCACATTCTATTCGTGTAATACTACTATTAGGATCTAAAATCCCATCGCCTTTACCAGAAAGTATTTTCTTCTCATATAATCTATCTGCACTTTTTGCTCCCCAATGATCTTTAGGCAAGTCTTTAAAATACTTTGACATTTCTTCAATCACCTTACCTTTCAACAATTCCTTCTGAACTTCATTTTTAAATTTATCCCATGTCCAACCTAAATGACCTGCTCTTATTAAACGTGGACAATTTTTTCCATTCCAATCCCAATGCTGTCTTAATGATTCTACATTTTTATTTTTAGATTTTAATAATTCTGCCACAAGTAAAACTGCATTTTCTAATGTTTTTTGGTAATTCCCACTTTCACATATTTCAATTCCTATACTACGTCTATTACCAGCACCACTTCCTCCATCTCCTGCGTGCCAAGCATTTTCAAATAAAGGAATACATTCAATTGCTTGTTTTTCATCAATGGCAATATGATAACCTGTAGAAGATGTATTTGAAGGATTGGTTAAATAATCTCTTTCATTTCTTGCAGTAGATTTTGAATTCCCTGTGTTGTGAATAGTAATATATTCCCAATCCATTTTATATTTTGGACGTTTATTAGAATTCATAGGAATGTGATCTATTACATAAGGAAAAGGTAAATTAAATTTACTCATTTATTTTTCACCACCTTTAACTAATCTCTCAATAAAGTCCGTTCCAGCATATCCAACGGTAATAAAAACTATCATTATCAACTTGCTTGTTTCAACACCTAGTAAGGCAATAGCAGTTATAGTCCCAATAGCACAACTTACCAATAAACTTATAAATATTTGAGGTAAACTTTTATTGTTATTTACAACCATTCGTAAGACTTGACCTGCCATTCCTAAGATTGCACCTAGCAAAATAAATGATTGAACTTCAAAAATATTCAATTTACCACCTCAGAATTAAAAATTAAATACTAGGAATATTGTCATTATCATCCAAAGTATTTATATCATTTATATTATTACTATAATCAGGTTTATCAGGCCAAGTATTATGTTTACTTAAATTTTCAAATAATGATTTTACACAATAAATTAATGTCACTCCGATTATTTGAATGACGATTTTTTCTGAAAGATTTTCAGCAATTTGTTCTCTTCCTAGAAAGGCCAATAAATAAGAAAGATAAACCCAAATTACGCTGTTAATCATTAATAAATAAACTATTCTTTTGCTAAATTCATCTATGTTAAATATTTTCATAACTCACCTTCTCACAAACGTATTTGTTGATGACAACTTGGACAATGTTCAATAGGTGAAGCAGGATAAGTTATTATATAATAAATAACCCATAAAATTACTAATAACCAAAACAATGGAGAACGAATAATAGTTGATAATATATTCCAAACTAAAAACAAGATACCTTGAATAAAAGATGTAGTTATATCTGTTATGTTATTAAAAAATATATCTACTTTGTTTTTATATTTCATAATCTACCTACTTTAAAACCATACTTATCACTGCACCAAATCCCATAGACATTGCAATTATAAATAAATTCTTTAAAATATCTGATAATTTTATTTTATTATCACCACTTACTTCATCAATCTTCTTGCTTAATTTCTCCACACTAACTTCTGTACTGTTCATTCTATTGCTTAGTACGTCTAATGAATTACTGATCTTCGCTTGATTTTCACTAATTTCAGCAATCAATTTATCTCTTTTAATTCCGTCTTCTCTCTGTAATTTTGTGAGCAATTGGAGTTCGGACAAAACACTTGTAATATCATATATTTTGTTTGTTTGGCTTTCCAAATCATCTATACGGTGATTTGCCACCTTTATTTTTTCATCAACATTCTTAAATACTTCGGCACAAATTTTTGGTTGTTCACATTCTTGATTTATGACCAATTCACAACACCATCCAATCTTTGTATTCATTCCTCCTTTGCGGTATAATGGGTACAAGGTAATTAATTTGACCGCAAAATTAATTACCATAACGAATAAGGCAGGATACCTATTTTTATCCTGCCTTATTTTTATTTTATTAAATTTAAAAAATCTCAAAAAATCATTTTTAAGAATCCCAATATATAGGGATTTCTAAACCCGAAAATTTGAACCAAATTAAAGATTTGTTATGATACAAAATAAAAACATAATTATTGATAGAAATATTGAGTATAACTTTGTTGCTTGTGTTCAAACGTTTGTTTTGCGTAAATGCCCGTAGTTTGAATATCATCATGACCTAAAAGTTCTTGTAATACCGACATTGGACAACCGTTATTTAGCATCAAGGTTGCGAAAGTATGTCTGAGCATATGGGGATGAGTTCTCTTGTCAAGCCCTGCACGTTTACCTATTGCTGCTATTTCTCGTTGAATACCTCGATTGCTTAATCTTCTATATTCCTGCCGTTCTGTTACAAATAATGCTTCACAGTCATCCTTACGACTTTCAAGATATTTTTTAAGGTAAATTGCAGCTCTAGCAGAATAGAATACAATTCGCTCTTTGTTTCCTTTGCCTAATACCTTAATCGTCCGATTTGATTGTCCTATATCATCTTTATTTAGTGCCGATATTTCAGATAATCGACAACCTGTTGAATACATAATTTCAGTTAATGCTTTTTCTCGCAAAGTGAAACAACTTTCACGGAATAGTTCCAATTCTTCAATTGTTAATGCCTTTGCCATTGCTTTTCCCACTTTATAAGGTTTAATTCTAATCATCGGATTTTCTTCAATAATCTGTTCCTCACAAAGCCATTCAAAGAAACTGCGAAGTACTGAGCGAATTGTCTCAACAGTACTTTTAGCATTTACTGTTGGGTCGCTTTCCCGATCATCCAGATAGTTAATTATGTCCTGCTTGGTTATTTCATTTACTGGTTTTTCTTCGGTTCTATCGGTAAATATTTTAAGATGAAGTCGATAATTATCAATAGTTATTGGACTTAATCCTTGCCGTTTTTTATCCTTCAAAAACAGTTTTATGTTTTTCCGCAAATTATAATATTCTGGATCGCTGTTTTGTTTTATAACTCTGTATTCATCAAGAATGGAGGCTAATTGATTTTTAGCCTCCATCTTATTCATGCCTTTTTCTATGATTCCATCTACAATTTTAGCATATAGCTCATAATTGAGATTAGGGTGCATAGAATACCTCCTTTTATTTAGTTGTTACTGAAGGTTCATAGTCTACTGCGAAGTAACTTCTTAATACACATTTGCGAAGTCAGAAAACTTTTTAACCAATATCAAACAACCCCGACAATTTCTCTAACTTTTTCCCTATACATATTAGGCACAAAATCAATTATAATTCGCCCACTTTCTACTGCATATACCCACATTCCTAATATAGCTTCACTCATATCATTCATCTCCTTTTAGATTAAACAATTCGGTTCTTAACATATCGATTTCAGCCATCATCAAAGTGAGTAGAAGTGCTATTCCTTCTGCATCTTCGTTGAAAGCCAACTTCGATATAGTCATTCTTGTTGAACACTTGCTCATCATATTCCCAACCACTAAACCCCTTCATGGCGTCAATATCTTCTTCCTCAATTCGCACTATATTCGTCCGAACATAGACTGTATCAGCATTCACTTCAATGGGCTTAACTGTTTCCTGTGTCCCTCTTATTCTCACGCTTTATCACCTCTTTATAGTATTTTCCTTGATAGGCTTCTATTCGACCCATTCGACCAATTACCACTGTTATTATTAAAAATACACGAGGCGAGCGCCGATAACCGAATACTTTTCAGACTCCGAATAACCCACATGCAGCCGAAACGCCCCCGCCTTATCCGCAGCCGACCAATCACCACCGAAACGCGGCAAGCGCGAAACATTCAGAACCGCGGAATCGGGATAATGCGTGCTTTCGCTTCCGTTTGCTGTTTTGACGATAAAACCCGTTTCCGTACCACCTTGTATGTCGTCTATGTAACCGACTATATTCGTTGTCGCACCCTGTCCGTAATTTGTATATCCAGAACCAATATCGTTAAAACTTTCATTGCCGATTAGGATGTTTCGGTCTGCATCACTAAATAATCCGTCAATCCAATAGTAAATATTACCCCAAAAATCTTCTATGCCACAAAATTTTAATTGTTGTTTTCCTGTAGTTTCACCATAGAACATACCTTTAGCATTTGTAGCACCCGTATTAACTTTGGCACTATTCCCATCGACATAACCTCTGCCTAAAGCAGTTTGCCAATCCCTACTCTTAAACATCACCGTACCTAAGACTTGCAACATTAAAAGTTGAAAATAAGCCATTTGGTCATAACCACTGCCATTCGCCTGTGCAATAGTTCTAAATGCACCGATAGTTTCATAAGCGGTTGTTATTTTTCCGCTTAAACTTCTTAATTTAGAACCGTCAGAATATCCTAAATAAGCTGAAATGTAACACTTGGCTTTTTCGGTTGTACCCCTCATATGTGCTAAACATTTATACCCACTATCTACCTTTGCATTAGCATATCTTACATACAAGTCAGTCCCAATGGTTTCAAATTTCCACCAAATCTTAGGAAATTCAATCATTACGTCACCATCTGCACCACTTGTAATGTCTGCATTTGTCCCGTCAATTTTTTTAGTATAATCGTTTGGATTTAGATAGTATTGCACCACTCCATTTTTAAGTAAACATGGTTTAATCTGATTAAATGGAAACTTGTCTTGCCAACTACCATAAGAAAAATTGCCATTATTTCCTTGGGCTGGAGTAAAACCTATTGCATTATCTGTATAGGCTAAAGCAGTTTCGGGGTTGCTATTTGTAGTATCAATTTTGATGCCATATATTTTAGGTGGTGATTTTACTGGTTTTCTTTTCCTAATTAATGCCTCACCCATTTACCTCACCACCTTTAGCTGAATTGGCAAACTAACTTCAGGTTTATCCATCGCATATAATGTTATAGAATTATTAGCAGTTGTTACACGATAAATTTTACCCCACTCATTTACTCGTTCTTTATCTGTAGCAAATGTGCCACTCATTACTACGTCAACTATAGGATTGTCATTTGACGATATTCCAGTTACCGTTTGCGTTTTCGTATATGGGGCTTCTGTACCTGTCCAAGTAGTATCAAGTGTTGTCGTAAGCGTAGCGTGATATACGTGTCCTAATTTACTTATTGTCGCACCATCTGCCAGATGGTTAGCAAACTTTTTCCCAACCCCACTAACCAAAGGTCTTTTATCGACAATTATATTTACAGTTTTATCCGCATTTGTACTAATAGTACCAATTAATAGACTTCCATCTGTAATTGTTCCATCTATACTACTAGCAAAATTTCCATCATTTTTAAGATATATAGTATAGGTTATACTGGCCGATACTGGATTAATAGTAAAAGTTGTATCAGATGTTTTAGTTATAGTATTTATTGTATTTCCACTAAATGTTTCACCAGTACCACTAGCAATAACTATACTTAATGTATCTGTACCACTCGTATAAAATGCAGATTTTATTCTAAATGGACTATCCAATTCTAATGAATTTAATAAAAATCTCGCATCTTTCCATGTTGCTCCTAAATCTCTAGGATCAGTACCACCTAAAGTAACATTTGCATCATCAGCAACATGGATAATATCTAAACCACTATATTTATTTCTAATTTCTGCTACTTGCTCATCTGTATGTATAGCAAATACTTTGCTATTTTTAATTACACAAATCATAAATTTATATCTCCCTCCTTTACACTATTATCCATGAACCTTTATTTCCCTCAGAATTAGGTTCAGGAGAGAAAATAGGACTGCCACTATAATTAGAACAACGTACATATCCATTGTTATATGCAAATATATCAATTAAACCTGCATCACCAACATTAGAATTTGAAGCAAATAAAGAACCTTCTTCACAACAATCTATATTGTATTCCACATTGTTTTTTGCAATAATTCCCGAACTAAATCCTTTTCCACCATTATTAACTGTTAATCCTGATTTATTTCCACAAACACATATATTTTCTGCCATCATACCCCCACCAGTAGAATCATAAGCACCTTTTTCAGAATTACCATTTGCTATACAATTATTTATATAAATCCCTGCGAAATTGGAACATTCATAACCATTTTCATTATTGGAAGATGCTGTATATGGTGCAGTAATACCTGCTCTGTTAGTTACAAAAAAACCAGATTTAAAACCAGATACTCCAACATTTGTACCACAAGTTATGCTTGCGCCTGTTGTTGATAATATTCCATAATTAGTACTAGCATTAGAACCAATAATTGCAACATTATTTAATAATCCTAATTCAGAACGGTCAGCAACAATACCATTACAATTTGTAAATTTTAACGTTGTAGTTAAAACAACAAAATCTCCACCCGTTAATGCAACAGCAGGGAATGGAGTACCTTGAAAAGTATTTTTAACCGTTACTACGTTTCCATTTATATTTATAATTTCATACATTCCACGTAAAACTTCATGATTACCTGTGCCTGTAGTATTTTTTATAATAGCATATTGTCCTACTTGCATACCTACTGCACTAGCAACTGTTATAGGTACAGACCAATTTCCAGCAGTATCAGAAACACTACCTACGTTTGAAACGGTTGTGGCAATAGGAGTAGCACCAATTATTCTTATATTAGAACCATTAACATGATTTATTTTAAGTTGAGAAGTATGTTCATACATTTCTGTTAATAAAGAAATAGTTACAGTAGTTGAACTAGTTATACTAGCAGTTTTTATACTATCTAAAGCATTTGGTATTGTAGTAAAATCACATCCAGTAGAGCCAACAGTTATAGTTTTATTGGCATCTATAATAGTATCTGTTAAATGTTTAATAAATTCACTACCTACAGCACTAACTAAAGGTCTTTTATCAGTAATTGTATTTATAGATTTATCTGCATTGGTACTAATTGTTCCTATTAAAATACTTCCATTTGGAATACTACCATTTGTACTTTTATCAAAATTACCATCATTCTTTAAATAAATATTATAGGTCACGCTAGCACTTACTGGATTAATATTAAAAGTAGTATCAGATGTTTTTGTAATAGTGTTTAAAGTAGTACTATTAAAACTTTCACCTGAACCCGAAGTAATTATTATTGATAAAGTATCTGTTACTGAATTATATTCAGCAGATTTTATCTGAAACGGATACCCATATACATCTTCTACATTACTTTTTAAACTATCATGATCATATGCTGTAAATAATCTTCCTATTATCGTTCCATTACTCCATGTCTGTGCTGTCCCTTGAAATCCCCTAGTTACACCAACCAAACTACTACCACTTTTATCTGTATATAAAATAGTTTCTGCATTATTACCAGTTCCTATAGTAGCAAGATTAGGTGCATTGGGAAAAACTGAAATATCAGTTACGGGGATGGTAGTTGCAATACTATTTATATCAGAAGAAAGTGTTGTAAGAGGGGAGTTAATTTTAGCATTATACATTGTTTCCATTTACTCTATCACCCCTTCATAATTAACCTTCCAAACATCATTAACTTTGCCATAGATGCCAATGATAGGTTTCCATTTTCCATTAATTTTTACATAAACATTATTAATATTTTTCCAATTACCATTTACTTTATAAATCAGCGCAGTATTGTAAACTGAAATATCATTAATATTTAATAATAAATTATCATTAGCATTGGTTTCTACAAATACATTTGTAGTTTCATGTATATTTATATTTAAACTATCATTAGAATTAATATCAACATTTTTGTGAATATAACTTTCATTAATAGACAATCTAATTGAATCAGTTATATTATTAGATGCAGTTAAATTATTTACATTATCCGTTGAAGAAATATTTAATGTATCACTAACATTTGGCAAGGCAGTAACATTTGCATTGTCAGCACAATAAATATTAATAGCATCATTTTTATTAAACTCATTAATAGTTAAATCTATGCCATTAATATCTAAATTTTCAGATGTGCTAATATCTACCAATATATTTTTGGTTTCATTTACACCTATATTTAAATTATCACCAGTATTTATATTAGTAATTAATTGACTTTCTTCGGTAATATCTAAATATAAATTGTTTTCAATATCCTTGGATAATACTAATAAAGAATCTTCTTGTAGATTGATATCTAAAGAATCTTCTAGGTTTAAAGAAATATATGATGATTCATCTATTGTTAAATTAATATCATCTTCTACTTCAATGTTTTTATCTAAATTATTAGTTTCACTTAATGATAAATCAAGATCGTCATAAGTTTTTATATTGTAAGCATCAGGAGAATCCCATATAGATAATTCTTGTATATTTATAGACAAAGAATCATTAACATTTATATTTACATTTAATGATTGCGAATCACTTACAGTTAAGTTAAGTGCATCTTGAAGTGTATTAGTTACTTCTAAATCCGAAACATCATTTAGTGTAATTATAGGCGGGTCAGTACCTGAAGCATTTACAAGCCTTTCACTTTCCTCTACAGATGTAATAATTAAATTGTCAGAAACACTAAAAGTCCAAATTTTATTACTTTCTTCAGTTATAGTTATTGTTAATTCATCATGTACATTTATTTCTATAACTGCTGATTCTGTAATATTTAGTGTTAATTCATCCGAAGAGGAAGATGATATATCGTTTAATGTGTTGAAAGATGTTTGGTTAAAACGTCCTTGATTAAACAATAAATATCACCTCCTCATTAATTAAAAATAGGACTATATATAATTTTTATATTAATAATATTAACTAATATTAATTGTAAGTGTTACGGTAAGAAGCCAGTTTCCACCGGATTTTGTGCCTAAATTTTCCACCTTCCTATTCAACATAACTCCTCCACTAGAAGCATTAAAAACTCCCCATTCCTGCCATGCAAAATTAGCATCAGTAGTTCCAAAACTAGATTTAAATACTAACTGATTATTAGTTCTTGTAGGGAAAGTGGCTTCCATGCCCTTTCTTACTTTGTTAGAACTTGCTTGTAAATCAATCTGTGAAGCTGCAAAAGCAGTAGTAGAATCACCGACTCCGATATGCGAATTTGTCGAATTAAAGAATACGGGTGAATCATCATTAATTATACAAGCTGCTATAAAATCTCTACCACTATTTGTTAATGCCATTTTTATAATTCCTCCTTAAATTTATATTTGTAAAATAATAAATAATTTAATAAATATTTAAATATTAAATATTAAAACCCATATCTTTTAAATTATCTTCTGATGCCATAAAATCATCTTCAGATATAATAACTTCAATGGGTTTTACCAAACCTTTATCAATTTGTTCCTGTGTTGCCCAATCAGGATATTTTTCTAATCTGAGCGTTGCTTTCATGCTAATTCCCATTTTTTCATTATTCATAAAATCTAATAATTACCTCCTTATTTTTCTAGTATATTTATATTAATAAAATAATTAATATCTTTATTCTTGATAGACGAACCAAATGTCCCCATCCTCACCGTCTTCATTACTAGGTTGTACAGTAGAAAATATAAAATGGTGTGCAGAAGTTTGTATTATATCTTCAAGTGTTTCTTTAATATCATAAGAACCACTACCATTAGATTGAAAACTACTATAAATCCTACTTGCGGGTATATAAACTCCACCACTACCATAAAAAGAAAATTGTAATATACTTCCACTTACATCAGGATGAAAATAAACGTATCCATATACATAATCTACTTTATATGTACCAATTTTACTTTCTGTGTCTAATGTAGGAAAACCATCAACAATTTCATACCACTGGTAAGTTTCCAATCCAAAATTACCCATGACCTGAACTTTATTTTGCCTATGCGGAATTTCTGATAATATTACTAATCCATTTATTATTTTTTTATATTCACTTAATGAAACTAAAGGTTGCTCATTATTACCTCTTCGTATTGAAATAAAAGGATCATAAAAAATTTGATTCAAAATTTATCACCTCCAACCTAATTTTTCAAAAAATAGAAAAATCAAAAATGTTCAAAAATTTATCTTCTGTTTTCTCTTGTTTTCTTCCATTTACTCTGTTTTTCAAGCACAAAATTTGAATAAAAGGAATATTTTATTGTTGAGCCAAGAACACTCGTGACTTCAGTCATGAGATGAATTGGCTCTGTTCTGTTCATATATAATCCATGATTTTCTTGCATTAATTCTTTGCATGTTAGATATTTTCGGTGTCTTCATACCTCTGGGTGCATTACTAAAATCTATTTTTTCACCATCTATACCCATAAGAATGGCATAACCCGTAGACATTCTACCTTTAATAAAATATTCATTACCTATATACCTTACTTTATCAAACTTCCTAAATCCTTCTATTTTACCTGTAGGTATCTTCTGATGACTTCTTACTCCTTTTGCCTGTTGGTAATCGCCTTTAGGGATACACTTTTTTAATACAGCTTTTTCAGTTTTAAAGCTTACATCAATTAACCCTATATCTTCAATATTATTTAAACAGGCAATAGCTACAGCATCGTAGTAATGCTCTTTTGGTAATCCCATTAGCTGTCTATGTTCTTTGGTAATAAATCCAAAGGTTTCTTTTGCATTTGGTAGCTGTCTTAATAATTGTTGTCTTATACTATTCATCTGTGTTGTGTGTTTTAATTGTCCTTTAATTTTACCATTCTTCTTTAATTTAATTCCTCCTTTGTGCAAACTATTATGACAAGTTTTACAAAGTGTAATTAAATTTTCTGCATCATCTGAGCCACCATTTTTTCTAAAAACTATATGATGTACCTCTAATCTGCTGTCTTTACTTTTTCCTTTGCAATACTGGCAAATATATTTATCTCTACTTAATACATAAGCTTTAGTATTAGCAAATCCATAATTAGTTCCTTTTTGATAAAGCCATTTATTACTTAATACTGCTGGATTTTTTAAAGCATGTGGGTCAAATGTTGCTGTTTCTATTATTATATTTGTAATGGGCATTATTGATTTTGCAAAATCAATTTCTTTTAAGTGTGAATTAATTTTACTTGTCATTGTAGGAGAAAATCTATCTTTTTTAATGCTGTTTTTCCTATTATTAAATCTAGGTTCCCTATATCTAGTTTTCCTATTCCTTCTAGTTCTCCTATATTTAGCTCTTTTGTCCATTTTGTCAGATATATCATTTCTAATTTCTACTTCTGATATATAATACACTTCATTTTCGTCATTTGCTACTGCACTTCCTATTTTACTACTACCAGTATCAATTCCTAAAGTTAAATCTTGTGTATAGTCTGTAGCATGATATAGTAATTTAATTGTAAATGGAGTTCTTCTTATGCATTTTGCTTTACCATCTTTTAACAATAATCTTGCTATTGCTGGTTTACAAGGCATTAAAGGACTCCCATCTTCATTAATTACATAAACCATAAAATCAAATCCTTTCGGATAAATACTCTGCTTAAAAGCAGGTTATGCGTATCTATATACTATTACCATATATAGAATTCGTCCTCATCTCGACAATGATAAAATAGCTTATATGTATATCACACCGAGCCTTACCCTCCAACTCTACTTAGTGATATACGATAGAGCAATGGTCTGATGCGTCAACCAAAGGTATCATAACTATTCTATCGTAGTATAAATTTCTCTATACTAAGTCTGGTGAACTTAGACTTTAGAAGCCTCCGACTTTAGTCGGGGGTAGTTCACTCTATTTCAGGATTGATAGATAAATCATCTTTGCTTGTACTATTTACATTAGATAAATTATCTTCATTGGACAAATCATCATTAATAATTTGACTTAATTCGTCTATTTTAGAACTTAATTTGATAATCTCTATCTGATACATATTATTTTGTAAACATAAAGTGACTACATCTAAGGGCAAATTACTATTGTTTATTAACTCTGCCAGTTTAATATTAAAATCACTTATAATAAAAATCACTTCCTTTATATTATTTTTTTATCTTATTATATTGTTATTTTTTATCTTACTATCTTGCTATATTGTTATCTGCGCTTTTATTTCAATCCTACAAGTGTTATTAAAAATATCTTTGTTAATATTTATTACTTTTCCATCTAATAATCTATTTATCTCATTTTCGTATTTATCAATAAAAACCACATCGATTTTATTATCTAGATTTAATTCTAAAAAACTACAAACATCTGAACTTTTATTTGTTGGGATTTGCCCTATAAATCTGTGATAATAAATATTTTCCATTTCATGATAATAAACATCTAAAGTTCCTTGTTGAAAATCGTCTGAATAGATATGGTTGTCTAGGCAATTAAATTTTATTTTTAATTTCATCACCTTCTTTCAAGTTTATTTATTTTTATATTGTTATTGAACTCCGTTTAATTTATCTTCAAGTGTTATAAAATATGAACCATACACTATATCACCTGGAATCCTATCTGTAATCCCTGTTGAATTCATATTTCCTATTGCTGTTCTTGCAATATTAAATTTCAAAGCAGTTAATGTTTTATTGCTAGATGAAACTTTTGCATTAGTTATATGATAAGATGTTCCACCTACTGTTACATATTCAGTTAAACCTTTGTAATTCCTAAACTCTACTATTTTATCAACAAACGAATTCCATCGATCCCATGTCAAAGTTGTTACTGCACCATGATTATTGAAAGCATTTCTTTCTGCTGTAGTCCAAGACCAATTAGTAGGACGAGATTTTGAAGTAGTTAAATAAGTATAACCAGACCAATCCGAAACCTCATAATTATAATTACGATCCCTTGCTCTACATCTAAATCCATATTGTGTATTTGGTTGTAAATTATTAAATGTGTCTGAAGGAGAATATGGTGAAGCAGTAATTCCATTAGTGCATTGAATATCATAAACATTAGCATTAGATACATTAGAATAGTTTATAGTAATTGAATTAGAAGATATTGATGAACTAATATAATATGGTGTAGACAATTTTGATCTTGCTGTAGTTACATATATTGTATCTATTAAATACCAAGTTCCGTTCCATTTTCCAGATACTGAAACTTTATATTCAGTATTAGGTGTTAATTTTTGATATAAAGGAGGACTAGGCATTGAATTATAAATATCGTGCCATGTATTATAAGTAGAATTGGTTGATGTCCAATTATTCCAATATACATACTCTTGTGTACTTGACTTTACAAGCACAATCTCAAATCCACCATAATCTTTTGCAGGATATGTTAATTCAGTAACATTGATTCGCATAGAATTGGAAGTTACATTATTGGCATATATTCTAGCCATAAAATCACCTAAATTTCTTTATAATTGAATAAATTATTTAAAAAAGAATAATAATAATTAATAAGCAAAATAGTTAAATAGTATTGTAAAAAATTAGATAATATGATAGTATAAATATATATTATTAAAATGAAAGGATGTATAATAATGAAAATTAAAAACTTATCTTATCTGTTTATTGGTTTGCTAGTTGGGTGTTTATTTCCCATTCAATCTTTATTTGCCGAACAACCTATTACATTAATTATCAATGGTAAAACAATTACTAATGCTTCACCACAAATAGTTTCAGATAGAACGTATGTACCTTTGAGGGTAATATCCGAAGAATTAGGTGCAACAGTTGAATGGGACGGAGTAAATAGGGTAGTTAGGGTTAATAGTGGGGATGGACAAAAAATTGAAAAGATTAATCAAAATCAAACTCAAAACAATAATGATAATAGTAATGTGGAGAGCAACCCTAGAGATAATATCAATTATATTAGTAGTGATGATATGGAAAAATATTACGAAAGAGATACAAATAAAGGTTTTGTAAAAAATCGTTGGGTAGATGGTAAATATTTTATTGACTATGATAGAAAAATTACACGTTTTGAAGATTATGAATATTATTATGATAGAGAAAGAGATATATTTTATTGGGCAGATTATAAGGCAATTTTAATCTTTGGAGAAACAATAAAAGATTATCCTAAATATAAATTTAACCAAATACAGCAGTAGAAGAAATAGCATCTCCTTCAACTAAAACTCTTTTTGCTCCATACCAACTACTACCAACATAAACTTCATCACCTAATAAAACTTGATTAGCACTTATTTGTAAATGTGGATAAGTAGAACCACCTGCTGAAATAATAACATTATGACCAGAAGTAGTGTACATTAAAATTTCTTTATTACTACTATTTTTTCCACCTATTTGCAAAGAATTAAATGCAGTAAAATCTCCAGCAGTTATTTGATTAGCATATATTTTACCAGTAATAACATAATCTTTTCCTAATTGTGTAGTTAAGGCAGTATTAGTAACATAGTTTGCTAAATCACCAGAATATACTAAATCTGTTGGTTTATCTATCACTTTGCCCCATGCTATATAAGCATTCGGACCCATTTGAATATTGTCACCAACAATTAACTCATTAACTTTTAGTTTATTTGCACCAACACTACCATTGGACAAATAATTACCATTGATTTTATTTAAAGAATCCAATACATTAGTACCTGCAATTTTTAAACTCGAACAATCTATATTACCTTGAATATCTGCTGATGTTGCCACTAAGTGACCTGAAAGGGAAACCCTGAAGGGTGCATAATTATAGTTACTACTACCTAAATATATTCCATTCGTGTCGGCTTTAAATATGGCATTACCCGATCCTATCTGCATATGTCCTTTTAATATTAAATTACCATCAATGTCAGCATATAATTTTTTGTTCCATTGAGAACCTTCATATTTTTCAATAGTGAATCCATCTGTTGCGTTAGATATGGAACGTACTTTATTGTCTGAACGGGTAATTGTTAGTCCATCTGTTATATCTATTTTTACACCATTATAGAGTTTATTTTCTAAGAGTACTCCTTCTGCTAATTCTGAAACTGGTAATCCACCATCCGTTATTTGTAGGGAAAGACCTGAAATTTTTACTCCCGTTTCATTGACGGTGAAGAATTTTTTACCTTCGTTGTTTGATGCGTCTATTATGAGGTTTTGACCAATTAATAAAGTACCTAAAATTCTTTCTGCTACAATCCGATCTGGCAAAATCGCAGTATGAAATGTATTACCTCCATCTTGGGTAAGAGTAATTACACCATGCATCATACGAATAAATTTATCAGAATCGTTCGGATCTATAATACTGATGCCTCTTCTATCAGTAATTACCGTCTCATTACCACAAGCAATTACTGCTTGTTTAGTAGCATCCCATGCATTATTTATAATTTTCTGTACTTCATTATTAGCATTTTCACCCAATGACCATTTATATTTTTCCATATCAACAGTAGTAGATGTGCTCACTGCTTGATTTATTCTCTTTAAAAACAAATCATAATCACGATTAATATTTTCAATATTACTAATTACAAGATTGACACTATTTTCTTCAAAATCAAAATCCATTTCAATAATTTTTGCCATAATGCTAATATCAAAAGTTTCATGGTCAATTCTAACCAAATCACCTAAAATCAATTTACCTTTATCTAATTGACAATCTTCATCTAAATATTGATCAATATTTATCGAATCTATCTCTATTAATATTTGTGGTGTATTTATTTTTACAAACTGTTCTTTACCCCAAGATAATAATTCTTTAGCATCAAAGATGTATTGATTTTCAACAGTTTTTACAACTATATAATCAGTAAGTTCAAATAATTCAGATTGAGTAAAATTACTTTCCATACGCAATGTGTCACCAAGAGAAATTATATTAGATTGTACAGAATTTATTTGTGATTGTTTATTACTAATTTCAGTGTTTTTATTATTTATTTCATTTTGTTTGGCAGATTGTTGTGCTAATAAATCATAAGCACTTTGACCCTTAGATTGTGCCAAATCTATATTGTCTTGAATTATTATTAATTCAGATTGTAGTGTAATTAATTGACTATTTAAAATTATTAGTTCTGCTTCATATGTTTCTAATTGAGATAAATAACCTTGATATATACCATCATTATCTTGTAATTTTTTATTATAAGCCAATAAAGCATGACATAATTCATTGGACATATAATGACTACTTTGAATTACATTGCCTTGCTCATCTTCTGTATATGGATAAAGAAAATATCCAAAGTTATCTAAATAGTCAGTACCAGTTATATTGTATTCATTTATACTTAATCCCGATTTGCCATAAATTTTTAAACGAGTGCAAAAATCTGAATCATCCAAAGATTGATTTAGTGATTTCAAATAGATACCATAATTAAAATTTAAACCAGTGTAGTTTCCGATTTGGTCTAATTTATAAAAACTTATCTTTTTATTTTCAGTATCCCATTTAATAATTGCACTAAATGTTTCTGAAACTGTAAATATTGCATCTAGTACCGTAGCAGAAGTAATTTCTAACATGCGAAATTTAGTGTCGAACTCTGAATTCACGTACCCCAAAGACCATGTAGTTTCCTTTAACAAATCGGTCATTATTTGTGATAATGTTTTGGATTCAACTTTATATCCTCTAATTAAATTATCTTTTAATTTAAAGGGGAGAGAAAAACATTCCACTTGAAACGAATCTATATCTTCACCCATATTTTGAATTGGTTTTTGTATAATAAACCATTCAATTTTATTATTATATTCAAATTTTATTAGGTATTTATAACGAATCATATTAAGATGTTTGTTATAAACTAATTCGTTCTCTATTTCAATATATAAAGGAAGATCAAACGATAATTCTGAAATATTACCAAGTTTACAGTTATATTGTATATTAAATGCCTGATTAGATAAATCTGCAATAATATTTCTATCAGGTTTTGTAAGATATAGTTTTGGTTTTTGTAGTAAGTCTATTATAAATATCACCACCTTTCTAAATAATTAAATACTAATAAAATCTGAATTCATATTTCATGTCCAAAAAACACTTGCCATCAACCTTTAGTCTATTTTTACCATAAGGCAAACTCATATAATAATTATTTATAAGTTTGTCATATCTATAAATAGGTGGAGGTGTGCTTTCTAACGAACTTTCTATATTTCTTCTCTTACAATCGATTTGTACAATTTCATTATCTTCTAATTCTGAAAATCCAAATTCTTTACCGTTAGATAAATTTAAAATAGATACTTTACCTTTTTCTAGTTTTTTAATTGTTATTATAGGTAAAACATCCACATCTCCTAAATTATTAAATACAAAATGATTAGTACTTTCTTTGCTAAAATCATAAGATTCTAAATAGATATGCGAATGTGCATAAGAACTCTTACATCTAAATTGACAAGTTATATAACCTTGATTTATACCATTATGAGATATTTGTGGATCAGAAATTAAAATACAATAATAAATTTTATCAGGATTTTCCGAAAAACGCATTTTAGCATAATATGGTTTTCTTAACCATCGTTTAACCCTTTGTAAAGATTCTTCCGTCCATCCCTTTTTAAAAGCAAAAACTAAATCCAGTATTAAAGGTTTTGGTTTAACTTCTTGAAAATAAGGTTCATTTCTACCACGTATTTCAGTTTCAATTATTTCTACTTCTGCTACAAAAGGTTCTTCTGTCATTCCAGAAGAAAGATTACAATTTATAATATCGTAATCATATGAATATTCATTATCAAATTCAAAATACGCAGAATCTTTTATCATTGCTGTTCACCACCTTAAAACAAAACAGAAGGGGAGTAGATACCCCTTCTATTTACCAAGTTTACTCATTCCATTATTTATCCGTTTAAAGAAACCATCAACACCTTTTTCTGTGTTTTCTACTTTATCTATATGAACATTCATATTATAAGTTACGTTACCTCCACCAGCAAACTGTAATTGTGGAGTTGCATTGGCAATTAATTTTTGCATATTAGGAATTAGATATCTTTCAATATTTTTTGGTGGAATTAAAATTTCATTTGTTAGTGCTTTGATTATATGTTCATTGGCACTGGTATTGAAAAATTTATTAAATTTATCAACAAAACCAAATGATTTATCTCCGACTATACCACCTTCATGATATATCCTAATTTGTCTTTTCTTTTCATCCCATTCTACTTGATGACCTAATGCTTCTGCAACTTCCCTGATAGAAAGATATGTTGTTCCGTCAACATTTTTAGCTGGTTTAAATCTCTTTCCACCAATTATAATTGTCTGGTTTTGTCCATAACCTTCCCAATCAGCAGATGCTCCTAAAAGTGATGCAAGAAGTCTAGATTGCATAATTGCTCTATTATTGACAAGTTCAAAAGAACCAGAATCCAATACTGCCATAGGTTGTCTACCAGATGTGTTAGAACTAGGATTAGTACTTTCCAAAGAGGGAATAGACATATTCGCACTATTTGCACTTTCTAATAATGCTAATGCCTGTTCCATTTTTGTAATTAAATTAGCACTAATACTATTACCAATAAACTCTAAATTGCCATTTACAAAAGTTTTAAATTCTGCAAAAGCTGATTTAACTTTATCAATATTACCATTTATAATATCAGAACGAATTTGGGCAAACTTTTGTTCGTCATTAATTAAATCGTCATAGTGTTTTTCGGTTTCTCTTTTAATTCTATCCAACCTATCTTTTTCTAAGTTAAGTTTAGTATCTTCTGCTTTTTTCTTTGCATCAATATCTTTTTTATAAGCATCTAATTGGTCTTTAAGATTTTCTTTACGTAAATCAATTGAATGGTCATGTTGATATTCATTAATTTCATCCTCTTGTTCTGCCAATTGTTTTATTAATTCTGCTTTTTTTGCTTTTGCTTCAAAAGAATCATCTAATGATAAAACGTCAATATTTTTTTGAGTTTCTAATATTGCTTTTTGTTTCTTTTCCAATTCACGATTATAATCATGCTCATTTTCTTCTCTATCTAGTGCTTTGATTCGTGCATTGATGTAATCTTCAAATTGTTTTAATTCATCATCAAGATTATCAGTTGCTTGTTTATGACGTTTTTCTTCTGCTTTCATTTGTTCATCTATGGCATCTAATGCAACTTGTTTTTGTTTTTCATAGATATTTTTATAGATAGAGATGATTTCGTCTGCTATGGATGCTAGTTGTTGTTTGATAGAGAATTGGAGATTGATATATTCTTGCTTTAGTTGTTTTAAAGTATTTATCAATTCTTGTTTTTGGTCAGCATTGTATCTATCACTTGCTAATTCCTGTTGAACTAATGCTATTTTATTTCTTAAAATATTAACACTTTCAATATTAATTTGATTTTCTCGTTCTAATAATGCAATATATTCAGCAGACCCTTTTTCTAATAAAGACATTTCATTTCTAAGGTTTTCTTTTTCTTGAGTTAAATCAGATAGTTTAATATCTTCAATTGATAAATTAATTTTAAATTCAGCAAAACTCAAATCTCTTATTTCATCATCTATACCTTGAATTTCTTTTTTAAGACCTTCTGCACTATCTTTGAGTTTTTTAAAATCTTCAATCGCTTTTGCAATTTTTTCATTCTTTATATCAACTTCAATTGTATCTGTTGAACCAGACATTATTTTGTTAAAGTCAGATTCAGACAACCCTTTTCCAATATAAGACCGTAGATTCTGTTCTGCTTGTTTTAGACTTGAATCAAAAGTGTTATTTATATCTAAAAGCAGGTTTTGTTTTTTTTGTAATAAAAGTATCATTTGGTCATATATTTCTGTTTTTTGTTCAAAAGAAGTTACATCGTCAAGTTGATCTTTAAAAGTTTCTATTTCTCTGTTAATTGCTTCGAGTGCTTCTTTCCAAACTTCAAAGGTTTTGGTAAAGGATTTGGAGGATTTAGAGGAAGAACCATATCTATCTAAAGAACTAGATACATTAAGATTTTTAAACTTAGATGCCATATCTCTAGTGGCTTTTTGAAATTCAGCATAATCTTTAAGCATCTGGTTTGTTTTAGAATCAACAGCTAAAGCACTACCGCTTTCAATACGTCTAAAATCACCCATACTCGAAGGATTTACTAATAGCGTACCTGCATTAAAAGCATCAAAATATTTCGCCCATTCAGAACCTAATTTGCTTATTAATTGCAATTCAATTGCTTCTCTTGCTTGAGCTAAATTTGCCCATTGAGTTACATTATTGCCATATAATTTTGATAAATGATTAAATAATTCAGCATGGTTATTTTTAACACTGTTATAGAAATTAATATCTTGTTCTTTAGTTTTTATAAAGGCATCATAAATTGCATTTTGGTAATCTTCTGTGTCTTTGACAAGTTGTTGTCTTAATTTGGACTCATCTTCAAGTAGAGGAATATAATCTTGATAATCAGATATTATTTTTTCTATTGAAGATTGAGTAAGACCTTTGTCAGATAATTCATCAAGAAAACCTTTTAGGTCTTTTATTTTAGATACATTGTCTTTGTAAGTGGTTTGAAAATCGGAGAGAGCTTTTTCATATTGATTTAAAGTATTAATCGCATTTTTTGAATCAATAGTAGAAGGATATAGTGATGCAAAATTAATAGCAAATTCTTTTAAATCGGGATTACCTTTAGTTAATGTATTAATTAAATTAGTTATTTCCTTAGATGTTTTTGATAATCCATCTCTATTTTTCTTAGAATCATCGCCACTATTAATAGCAGAAGTTAATTTATTATATTGTTCAATTAAAGAATCTAAATCAGAATTAGCAACTTTAGTAGCAAAATCACTTAATGCTTGTTGTTGAGTTTCTATATCTTCGGGTTGTAAAGCAAGTGATTTAGCAAATTCGGAAACAACTAATTTGGCAGAATCAGACATTTCCTTACCATTAGATTCTAAAGTTTTAATGGTTTCTTGCGCTTCGTATTCTAAATATTTTTGTTTGTTTTTAGAAAGATTATATATTTCTTCTTGTTGTCTTTGATATATATCTTTCCAATCTTCTAATTTTCTGAGGTTATACCATTCAGTTCCTTTATTATTATCAATCATTAATTGATATTCTTCTATACGTTTTTCTGCGGTGTCTCTGAGGTTAATTGCTTTTTTAATTTCTTTATTAGTTTGTTTATCTGATGCTTTAACTTTAAATTCTAATAATTCCTGTTCTTTTTTTAATTCTTCATCTAAAGCCAAAATTCTTAGTTTAATTACTTCTATAGAATCAGAATAAGCTTCTCCTTCAAGATTAATACCAGTAGCAGATACACCATATTTATCAACAAGTTCTTTTTGAATTTCTAATAATCGTTTCTTTTCTTCGGTAGTTGCGGTAAGATTTTTCTCTTTATCTTTAAGAGTTTCATATTCAGAAGTTAATTCTTTTAACCCCTCTTTTTGTTGTTTTAAATTTTGTATTTGATTTTGACTTGTTTCTATTTGTTTTTGTTGTTCTTCTCTATGTTTTTTAGTAGCATTAGTGAGTCCATAAATAGCAACCATTGCAGTTGTTGCAACAACTGCCAATAATCCTAATGGATTTGTTGCCATCGTTGCTTTTAAAAAATTCATTGCAGCAGTAAGTCCTTGTGTTGTTGTCAATAATGCTAAAAGGGAAATATTGGCAGCATTAGTAGTAGTAATGAATGCGATCATTGCTTTTATACTAGAAGTAATAGCAGTTCCTTTCCAAATTAAAAAAGCCGTAGTTAAAAGTGCTACAACAACTTCTGCATTTCCAAGAACTTCAACTAAAGTTGTCATAGCAATTACAAAACCTTTAATTACGTCAGAATTTAATGCTTCTTGCCATTTCCCCATTACTGTGTTTTTGAATTGTGCAGATTTTGCCTCAATTGATTCCATATACTTTTCGTTTTCAATTAAAGCAGAATTTGTCGAATTTAAGGCAGTAGTTAGAGAGTCCTGCATATCCTTGTAATTAGTCATCATAGCCATTACTATGTTTCCTTGTCTTTTTCCTGCGACAAGTTCCGACATATTAGCCCTCTGTACGTCTGTAAGTTTTTCCCAAACTAAGGCTAATTCTAACATAATGTCATAGGTGGATTTAAAGGTATTTTCATCTTTGCGAATTTGAATACCAATATTTTTAAATGATTCTTCAAGTTTAGGAAGATATTCTAAAACATCTTCACCATCTTCGGATACACCTCTAAGTCTCATTGAAATTGTTTTGAGGGCTGTTCCTACGGTTGCTGGGTCTTGTACCACTGCGTTAGCAGCAGTTATCAATGCAACTGCTTCTTCCATTGTATTGCCAGCAGAATATAATGAAGCAGCAGATCTACGCATAGCTTCACCAATACCTGCACTTGAAATTGCAAAATTATTTCCAACTTCATTATAAATATCTACAATTTTCTGTATATTTCTACCTTCTTCATCTACTGCAACACCAAAACCTTTTACTGCTGAAATAATTGCTAGACTAGCTTCTTCTACTCCAATATCACCTACATTAGAATATAATAATGCTTGTTTTGCTAATTGAGCAGATTGTTCAAGGGAATAACCCAAACGGGCAAACTCTGTCGTACTATTAATAACTTCCACACTAGTTTTTGCCAAATTTCGACCTATAGCATTTGCCTCAAGTGAAAATTTATTTAATGTTTCTCTAGTTTCGTCAGTAACTTTATTCAAATTTGTGAGAGCAGTATCTATGTCGATGATACTTTGAATACCATTTTTTACTGCTGTTATTGTTTTGATTATTACATCACCGATGAGCAACCAACTAGCGAATTTCTTGCCCGCTTCAAGTAAACTTTGTCCAAAAAGTCCAGTATATTTATTAGCATCTTGAATTTCTTTCTTATAAATACTTGTGGTAGTAGAAATTTCTCTAAGTTTAGAATTGGCTTCTGCCATATTCTTACTGAAATTTTTATTAGTTGGATCAAAACCACGTATTTGAGATTCAAGAGTATTTAAAGCACTTAAATTATCACCAACAATAAACTTTCCATCTACACCTCTCATGCCCCTGATTCTATTTAATAAATCTTGTTGAGCAAGAGATTGTTTATGTATTTCACTTGTTAACTTTTGCTGTTGAATAATATCTTTATCAATATTTTTTGCTTTTATTGTACCAACATTCCGTAATGTTTGTTCTCTAATTTTTTCAAGTTGAATTAATTTTTCAGCTTCTATTCCTTCTATTTTGGTTTTTTCACCAATGTCAATTTTTCTTCTAATAATATTATTATATTGACCTTGATGATAGGTTATTTGTTTAGTTAATTCTTTTGCCTGTTCTGTATCTTTATTTCCTAAACTATGATAATCTTGTCTTAATTTATTTAATTGTGTTAAATGCTGTTTGGCTTCATTAAAATTTTTATTTTGTGTATTTTTAATAGTTTCTAAATTAGTTTTTTCAAGATTATCATAATAATCTGCCATTTTAACCAGTTCATCTGGTTTCTTTGTCATATCACCTACAGTTTCTTTAACTCTCTGTGACCAATATTTGGACTGTTCTTTATTTAATTTTTCTAACTCTGTACGTTGTTTTTTATAATTAATAGTAGTTTCTGTTACTTTTTTATATACTTCGTCTGTTCCTGCTTTTAAATGTTCAATTTGTTTTACACTCTCACCATTTGCTTTTGTCCACTCTTTAGTTCTTTCAGTAATTTTTGCTTCAGCATTTTCAATTTGTACATATTTTTCTTTATACTTGTCTAAACCCTTACTATCAACATCAATTTTTATTTTAGGATTAACTCGTTGTTCAATATCTTTTTTTACTTTATTTAGTTCTGATTCTGATGCTCTATCTAATAACGTTTTTATTCGGATTACAATATCATCTGCCACATATATCCACTCCTTTCTTTACAAATTTAAAAATAGGCAACAAAAAAGAAGTGGATATAATAATCTCACTTCTAAAAATTCAAACTATTAAAATTATTAAATTTTAAATTATATCTAAGTAATCATTCCATGAAACAATCCACCAACCTTAACTTTTCTACCATCTTTCAATTTAATATACACAATCTTACAGCACATTCTATATCGCAACATACTCTGAGCATATGATCTAGGTGGAGGTGGAGCTAGATATGATTCTTTCCAATGCTTGTATTCATATTCAATAATTTCATCTTTGTATTTTTCAACTAATTGATTTAATGCTTGTTTATTAGTTTTGTCTGTAGGCATAATAATCACTTCCTTTTGATTGTATGATTATATTATATGCGAAAAGGGGAGTGAAAATTAAGATAAAATGAAGTTTCTATCTTACAAATCACTTAAAGATTTATTTTCTACTTGTTTAATCCCATCTTCATCAAAATACTTACCTAATTCCTCATCTATCTCAGTGTCATTATATAATGACACCATATTCGTACTCTCCCAGCCAACTACATCTTTAATTACATCTGCTGGAATATTTGCTTGGCAAAGTGCGGTTGTAAAATAATGTCTATTTGAATGCCAATACCAATCTATACCTAAAATATTAGAAAAAGTTATTGCCCAAGAATTTAATAAAGATATAGTGCCTGGTTTCCATACACTATTTCTTTTATTCCAAAATAACTCTTCCCCTTCAATGCCTAATTCTTCACGTTGCTTCATCCATAAATCAAAATAAGGTTTAAATTTAGAAACCAAGATATACCTATAAATCATTTTACCCTTAGAACTTCTACCCTTTGTTTTTATCTTTTCAGGAGTTTTATATAAAGCACCGTATTTAATATTTTCTTCTGTAAAATGACTTACTTTAAACCTTAATAATTCTGCCTTTCTTGATCCACTACTTACTGCCAATGCAACTGCACATGCTTGTTGATATTTGCCTTTTTCAACTAAATAATTAAGCAATTCGTCAACTTGTTCATCTGCAAGGACAGTTTTATCCCTAACATTTACTTTTACTGGTGCAGGGATTTTATTAACTATATTGCGAAAATTAGGGTGAATGTCATCTAGCATTGCCTCTATATAATTAGACATACTACTAATTGCTGACTTCAATCTTCTTACTCTATTAGGACTAAGATTTTGTGTATTCACAAGCCAATTCTGATATTTTAAAATATCACGTTTAGTAAAATCTATAAAAAATTTATTATCATTATATTGTAAATTCCATACCCAACAAATTTCAATATCATTTTCATAACCTTTTATAGTGGCATGAGACATATCTTTCCCTCTGCAATAATCTAAAAATTCATTAAGTAAATCTTTATTTTCTTTTGAAACTCGTTTCCACAATTCAGGAGTTACAATTGTATGTTGTTCGGTTTTCCTTGCGATTATAATCACTTCCTTATGTTCTATATAATAAAATAGGGCAAGGGATAGATAAAAACATCTACCACTTACCCTTACACAACATCTATACCTCTAGTTTTTAAAGCACTTTTCATCGTTTGAACATGTAACCCTTTACTTCCAATTTCTTCTCGTGTATTCTTAATAAATGGTCTTGGTTTGCTCCAAGGATCATTCCCATATCCAAATTCTATATTATGTGCCAAACTTTCACCTAAATCAACACCACCATATCCACCATGATTGTATGCAAATGAATGATTAAAATCGGCATTATCAACAACTTCAAGTACTCCATCTTCAATTAAATGAGAATTCATTTGTCCTGTATCCCCAAGACCGAGTGAACCTTCAATAAAACCTCTACGTTTATACATAACTGGATTAGGATATTTATCATAAACATCTGTTTTTACATGATCTGAAATTTTATCTTTAACCATTTCAGACATTTCTTTTTGAAGTGAAGAATTAACTTGTTGTGTAATATACTGCTCAAGTTGTTTTAAACTACTAAAGCTTTTACCCAATTTCCTCACCTTCACTTTGATTGCCATTTGCAACATTCCACATATCCTTCAACATAGGTAATTTATCCCAATCTAATTTATTTATATCTTTTACTAAACTTTTACTGAGACTTTTTATTTGCTTATCTGTGGGGAGTTTTTCAACCACTTTATCTAATTTACTTGCCAATATTCCCTCAATACTATTATTTAACTTTATAATCTGAGTAAGTTCACAATCCACCAAATCCAATATAAATTCAACTTCAGTTATTGGTATTTGATTTAAAATCCTTTCTATCCCCACATTCTCACAAAGATAATCATAATCTTCAATAAGATTTTCTGAGAACTCGATATTAGTGTAATTCACCAATAATGAAACATCACTGGTTAATTTTTTATAAAAGTAATCTATTTTGCTTAAACCATTAATTTCATCTAAGACAATACAACTATCTATAATTTTATTTACTATTAAATTTTTTTCTATAATGGATAAATACTGTTTAACTTCAAGCAGATCATCTACGAATTTACCTGCTTCAATTTGTTCTTTTATTTCTTGAACTAACATATTAAATACCTCCAATATATTTATTTTAATAATATATAAAAATCTCTGTGCGAGGCCACTCTTTGTCATAGCCACATTTCAAAGTTAAACTTGTTAAATGTAAAGAATCATCATCAATTATTAATCCTGATTCAGCAATACCGTCTAAAATAAATTTAGGGACAGTATTGTCACAATCTTTACGGATTTTGGTTTTGAAGTAACTAACAAATGTCATTTCACACTGTTCTATTTTTTTATTTGTAAGTTTGTTTTCTTCTACAAACCAGATTATGAAATCTTTCCATTTTTGTTTTAAATCATTCATTTGAGGACGTTTCATTATCATCCATTTATTGATAGATGGATGAGTAGGTTTATCAATAGGAATTTTTTTACGTTTTGGATATTTAGCAAAATAATATTTATTGTATTTTTCTAAAACATTATTATCTATAATTAGTTTTATTTCTGAAATAATAAATTCCTCCAAACAAAAAGAGAGATTATTTATAATTTCTAACCCCTCTTTATATATTAATTTATATTGTTGTTTTAAAACACCACATAACTCACACCACTACCAACAATTGCATCTTCACTACCACCAGCAAACGGTACTGGTTCACTTAAAATATCTAATGGGAAACCTGCTTGATAAGTACCAACCACAAATAATGCTGCTAATTCAGGGGTATTATTAATTATACTTTCTACATTACCTGGCATTATCTGGTCTGGATCGCCATCAACATTAGTAGGAGAAGTAATTGTTAATAAATTATTAGCAAAACCAACAGTCCCTTGTTGACTTATTCCCGTACCAGCAACTAATATCACCGAATAATCATTTCCACTTACACCTGCTGTTTTACAATTAATTACCATAGAACCACCTGTTGAACCTGTTACAGTTACACTTGCTGGAATGGCAAGTTGAGTATCAGCAAATCCTATAGTATCACCAATGGAAGATGTTATTGTTCTTATATATTCAGTGTTATCTACACTGAATTTTATTGTTTTTGTGTTAAGCGAATCTAATTCAAAATTTTTAGTTGAATCTATTAATGTTGAAGTTGTTCCTATAGAAGTAGATGTACCATGAAGAAGTGCAGTTTGAATGGGAGTAGTTATGGTTGCGTTTAGATTAGTAGGGATATTGGTTATTAAACTTGCTCCTACATCAACTACACGACCTGTAATTTTTAATGTTCCTCCACTAACGGCAGATACTCGACATCTTACTCCTGCAAAATGTGCTAAATCTATGACGAAAACCTGATTGGCATTACCTGTGACAGATGTAGCAATTGTTAATTCTGGTAATTTAACAGCAGGAATAGGAAACCAATTAGGTGTAGATGAACCATCACAACCTTCAAAATGTACAGTATAATTAGCCGAACTAATAATATAAACCGCCATTTGATTGTTTCTACCTGTTTTAAAAGTTACTCCATTACCTGTAGTTGTTACATTATCTTGGAAAATCCAAGAGTTTGTTTGTACGTTCATTTTATTTGCCTCCTTTTGATTTATGGATTTATGTTGTTTTGAGTGGTTGGTTGATTGATTGGTTAGTTAGTTGGTTGATTTGATTGGTTGAATGATAGTTGATTTGATTTGATTTGATTGTTATTTGAGTGATAGTTGAAAGGTTAATAAAATAGGGTAGATACTGTAGGAATGTATCTACCCATGTGATTATTTTTGTGGAATAATTTTGTCAAATGTTTTCATTGTTTCTTTTATTGTTTCTTTTACCATTTCCTTTTCTTCTGAAAAATCTACATCAACCCAATCGCAATTTTGGGGAGAAAAAAGCATTTGAATATACCAGATATCCGAGTCTTTAACATGTTCCATATAATTACCATCTGTAAAATAAAAACCTTTTTTATCTTTACCTATGGTGTAGATTCTATCCATATAAAGACCAGGGGGTGGGGCGGCAGGACAAGTATAAGTTAATTTAACTTCATTGTATTTCATCATTTCGGAATCACCTCTTTTAAATTATAGGAGATTATGTAAAGACATAACCTCCTATAAAAACTATAATTAAACTTCTACATAATGCATCATATCACCAGTTGAATCAGCGAGAATATCCCATTCAATCGATAATCTTGCTACGTTATCTGCGTCCATAGTAAGAGATACATTAGATTTTGGCTTAACATTTAATAATTGATACTGTACAAATGTATCAACCTGATTTGTTCCACGAACAGCACTATCAGCATAAATAGTATAACCACCAGGGAAACTTACATTATCAACGGTAAATGTATTATGAGTTCCTTCTAACATATAATAACATACTACTTTTCCTGCGGTTGAAAATGTAGTCGGATTAAAAGTTAAGGCTTTATCTGTTATAGAATACTTATCTTCAGCACTTGCTGGAGTTCCTGCTGTTTGTTCAGCGTCATGGGTAATACCATCACTATTTAATTTAAAAATAACTAGACTACCAGCTTTGGGAAGTTCAGTTAATGATGCACCTCCACCACCGGCTTGAACATTTAAAACTTCACGTTTTGCTACAGGCATAGTTTTATTAGACATAGTTGTTCCGAAGAGCAAAGATAACCATTTAAGTTCAAAAACTTCCATCTCTGTCTTAAATGTACCCTCTCTCTGTTTATCCCATCTAATAGCTTTTGTAGTCTTATTGTAAGCATAAACGGAATCAGCAGTAAAATCTATTGAACTTGTTTTGGCGTAATCAGCATAAAGAACTGGTTTTAATCCACCACCAGCAACTTGTTCATATACATGAAGATTGGCCGCATCTTTAATACCATATAGCATATTATAAATTCCTCCTTTAATTATTTTTGTTTAATAAAAAGAGTAGATAATAGAAATCCAATCCTTACATCTATTCTTTATATTGATAATTTAACTTTAATAAATCAGTCCAATGTTTATTTTCAATTAATGATTTTTCACCACTAACTAAATAGATTCTAAAATGATCATTATAAGTACTAATTCCCATTATCGAACTATAGCAATTTATTATTCTCCAAATAGTCCACTTTTTTATTTCTTCAATCGGAATATAACTTCTCCCACCAAACTCACAATAGTTTATTATATCTTCTAATTTAACCTCATTATTTTTAGCATTTCTACGTCTACCTTCTTGAAGTTTTTCCCATATATCTCTTTGTCTATCATTTTTAAATACAGGTTTTTTCTCTTTTACTGGTCTTTCCCTACCACATATTTTTAATATAATCTCGGCAAATTCATCAAAATTATTTTTATTCAATCTACCTTTAAACCCATCAAAAAAAATACCTTGTTCATCAACATCGAATTTATTCTTACAGAAAAACTCTAAAGATAAAAATAAGAAACTTACAACATCCTGTGAACTACACAATAAATCAAAAGTGTTTAATCCTTCTTTTTCTTCCTCTGTTATCTCATCATCAAATAAACTATCAACTGTTATATAATAGGGAAGTAGTAACTTCTCAAATTCTTCAAGACGATAATCTAATATTTCTTCAAAACTTGGTTGATAAATCATACAAATATCATAAAAAGGAATTGGTTTCTGTAATTTAAGATAAAGATTTAAATTTTCCATATTCTCACTTACTTTTATTGAAATTCCGTAGACCTGTACCCAATATATGCACCTGAATAATAATCATTTACAGAAAAATCTGCCATATCATAAAATTCTAATTTCCCTAAACCAATATCTCTTGAATAATTCATTAATTCATCAATCTGATTTATTAAGAAATCATACCTTAAAAAACCATGATCTGTTTTAATCAAAGAATTATGAGAAATCACGTAAAAATAAATAGATCCATTTTTATAAGACATACCTTTTGCTCTATAATTAAAAGATGTTGTTATGAATGTTTTAGGTGTTGTTTCAATAGTGGGTATGTACTTGTATGGATATATATTTTCGTAAATTAAACTACTGGCATCGAAATCTTCTGGTAAAGGTATATCTAAAAAATTAGATTCATTATTAACCAAGCATTTTACAATTTCTTGATCTTCAATTAATTTTGAAAGAATAATATATTTATTTGTACTAAGTTCAGCAAATCGTCCCATTAGATACCCCCCTTTACCTAAAATAAATTCCTTATCATAATTCTAAATGCTGGTGTTACAAGACTTCCGCTTTCATTCCTTGCAAAAAGCTTTACATATCCAATAGTACTTCCAGCAGTTATCACACAACTATCAGTATCATAACTTGATATAGTTGCTAAATTTGTATTACTCACACCATCATCACTTTTTAGATAAAATAGCATATCTCCAGGCACAATAATTCCATTATCACGAACAATACAATTATAATTAGATGATTTACCTTTTATAATTGAATCACTTCCAATAATTTCTGCTGTAATATTGTGTTGGACTTCTTCAACCACGGTTACGGTAATACTATCACTTACCCCATTGGCACTTGCAGTTATTGTACAACCACCTGTTTTTATAGCAGTTACCAAACCTGTACTGCTAACTGTGCAAATTCCTTCGTTTGAACTGATATAGGATAGGGCAGGGGAGGGAGATAATAAAAATTCATTATCATATACATTTACATTAAGTTGAAGGGTATCACCATCTTGAAGATTTATGGTTGATCCGTTAAGGATTTCTATAGTGTAAGTGTGAGTTATAACTTCTTCAATGCAATATTCCATTTTTAATACTATTAGACCAGGCATGACTAAACGATTTATATCAATAACTCTATAATTATCATTTGATATAGAAAATACTTCGCCACGTTCAATCAAAGAAGTTATATTATCATTTTTAATATAAACAATAATACTTGACTCAGGTATTGTTAAATATTTATTACTGTTATATCCCATTGAATATAAACGAACATTACCATCTATTACAACGGGATAATTATATACAGTATTGTTTTTGTTTAAAGTTATATTTTGTGATGATAAATAAACTGTCCCAAATTCATAAACTGGATTAGTATCATCTATTCCAATGCACAACCATGTTTTATTATCAAAAACAATTTTGTCCCCAACACTGATACTATCACCAGGTTTCATTAATACTTTTTTAATAAAATAATCATCAGTATCAATTACTTGTATGTCAGTTGTAAATATTGAATCATTAAAATATGCTGAACGATAGGATGGATTACTACTAAAATCTTTTGTTATAGAATTTTTCATATAATCAATTTGCCTATCGTTTATAGTATAACCATTGATTTTCAATTTTCGTTCATATAAATCCCAATTTGTAGTCAATAATCCACCCCCTTTTCATTTATTTTAATAAGCCTCAGGAATAAACTTTTTCCAAACAACTGTCGATTCAGAACCTTCTTTTTCACACCAGTAGTAATGTGGTGAAGCATAAACTACCACATTTCTCAACATACTTGGAGTACCTAAAGAACCACTGGATAGTTTTTCTACATCATCTCCCCAAGATGCATTAGTGCAGTCTTCCGCAACTGCAACATCATTTCCGTCAGTACCTATAGTTTTATATTCAACCACAACAGTATCATCTTCTTTAGATGCTACAGCAGTTACTAATACAGAATTAGCATTTATAGCTTTTGCCAATTCTTCAACTGCCTTATCTGCTGTTAAAGTTTCTCCTAAAACAACTGCAATGTTTCCTTCTTGAGCATTCTCAGCAGCAACAACAAATTCATAAATTTCCGTTCCTCCGATAGTAACTGTTTCTGCTACTACGGGAATTCCTTTAAAAGTAAGAGTAGCAGTAGCCTTGTGTGGATTTGTTGGGTGTTCTTCGCTAAACCATTTCTCCTGCAATTGCAAAGTTCCATATGCCAAAATTAATTACCTCCTTTTCTTTATAAATAAAAAGGAGAGGGAAGGTTATTATCCTTCAAATTCTCCTAGCTAGTTATATTTATTTATCAATTTCTTAATAATATTAATACTCTTAAATACTTCTCGTTTTATCTCACTATGAGAATATTGATTTTCAGACAACGCTTGCAATGTTGCTATTAAAGATAAAAAACTAGCATCTTTTTTTAACTTCAAAATCAAATCCTTACTGCCCGTCAACTCAAGAATAAGACTATCCAAATATGATTTTAAAGTTTCTGGTTCTGACTCACTTATTGGAAGGATTTTGTACACACGACCAATCAAGAAATTCAGATAATTTAGAAAGAATTCATTGTCAATAATATTATCAATATGTACTTTAACCATTATGAATCACCATAGGTATATAAAGTATAATCTACTATCATCCTTGAAATCTCTTTATCTAGTTCTTGTGCTAAAACCGTAAGTCTCAATAAATGTTCTGCCTGGGACGTTAATTTGAAATCCTTCGTTGTCATCCTTTGTTGCAATAATTCAAGATTATAAATCTTATCATTCAACCAATATTTTCTCATTATTGTAGCAAGAATTAATTTTTCTTCTTCTGTAAGAGTTTCATTAAATTTACCTTCAATTGCTTCTCCAGTTTCACTTTCATCTTCACTAACTGGTTCAACCCTATCATTTAAATCTTTCTCACATGCTTTAAACCTTGTTATTGCCTTTAATAGTAATCCGTGTAAAATATCATCTCTTTCAGATTCCGTAAAATCTAAAAGAGAATCATCTTTTATATCACTAAGAAACATATTATATATTTCAGAATATAGTGAGGACATTATCTTTGCCCCCTTTATTTAATGTTGATAAAATTGTCAACAGGTTTACCTTCAGGTTGTAAAAGAATATCCAATTCAATACCCATTGATTCTTCGATATAATTCTTTATTTTAATAGAATCCAATTCACCACTTTTAATCATTTTTGCCGCTTGTTCGACCACTGAATTCTTATATCCACTAGGTAATTTATCAAACTTTTTCTTAAATGAATTAAAATCAAGTCTTAAAATATCAGATACATTATTCAATCCAAGAATTTCTTCATAATGTTTGAAAATGTTTGCATATTTCAAAATTTCAATTTCATCATCTTCTATTACTCTAATCCAAGGCTCTCGTATAAATCTTGAGTCAGTATTTTTAAGATCAATAAATTCACCAAGTTCTATATTATTTGTATCTCCAGGGTTTTCCCAAACAATTTTATAACCAATTTTACGTTTGGATTTATAAATCAATCTACCACTGGATATATTTTTTAAGCAAATCATACGATTAAGATCTGGTTTCCAAGGTTCTTCTTTTGGTTGGATATTTTTTTTAGATGTTTGAGAAGGTTTAGATTCAAGTTGGGAAGTATCGGTATTCAATTCTAAACTTTTTTTAATTCCTTCTACCTGTTCATCATCTAGTTTAGTCATGTGACTTTTTACTTCATATCCTAAATCTTGTGCTGTTTCAATAATCTTTTTATTCTCAATATCTAGTTCCTTTGCCAATTCAAATACTTTCATATTAAAATTTACTCCTCTCATTCTTTGCAATTAAAAAGAGGGGATTAACCCCTCTAAATAATTACTATAAAATTATATTGATAATTTATAATTTAATTAGTCAGATATTTGATATCTGCCATAAAGGTCAGTAATTACAATACCAGTACCGTACCGAGTAGCTGCAAAGTAATCTTGGGTCAAATCTTGGTTGGCAAGTGCATCACCACTGATAATTCTCATTTCACCTTCGGTTACAAATTTTACAGGTTTTGCATCAACGGATACTATATAAAGATCACTTTCAGAAAGTTTGAAATTATATGTACCAACGGTGTGAACCTGTTTGATTCTCATCATAGGAGTACCATTAAAGTTACCATAATAACCCATTTTGTACATATCATCTTTTGCAGCATCAGCTATAATAGCAGTAGTTACTTTCCGTAGTGCTTTTCTAGTTCCTGCAATCATGGCAGATTTGCCAGTGGCGGCTTCAACGTGTTCAATTACATCAAGTAAATCTTCTTCATCAAAAGAACCATTGTCGGTGAATCCAGCAGGTAAACCAGAGAAAGCACCAGTGAAAGCGGTGTAAATATCATCGTTAATTTTCAGTTTGAAAGCCTTATCTAATGCTTCAAGCATTTCGTTAAAGTCTACACGTCCGGCGAGTAAACGAGAAAGATGTTCGTATATTTTGATGCCTTTCCAAGAGGTGGTGATAGAAACATTAGTTCCAACATCTAAACGCTGTCTACGTAGAGATTGAGTTCCATCGGCAATTTCTGAAATTACCAACATGGTGCGGTCTGGCGCATAGAAACTATTCTGATCACCAAGGGCAAGGTTCTTATATTCCACAAAATTTTCAAAGAAATTATCATCAGGAAGTCCTTCAAGGACAGTGTTTTGAAGAATCTCTTCTAATATTTCAAACATTGCTACGCCATTTCTACGGAATGATTTATAATCCAATTTGGTAGAACCACCATTGAGTTCTATAAAATGTTGGCGCAATGCCTCTGTTGCATCGGATTTACTAAATTTATCATGTGAAAATTTATTTTTATAAATATCTTTCGCTAATTTTACCAAAGTTTTATTATCTTCCATTTAATTTATTCCTCCTTTATTTATATTAATAGATTAATTATCTAACACTAATCATCTCTACCACATTAAGATACTTCGAACCATTGTAGATTTCTCTTGCAATGATTTTTCCATAGAAAACTTCACTCTTAGCAATGTTGGCTACTTCTGCCCACTTAACACCTGTGGCGTCAGGAGCAACATAGGAATTAACTGCGGGGATGCCACTACCACTGCTAATCGGAGTAATGCAATCATCGCTGATACTAAAAGTGTCACCAACTTCAAGAGGTATTAGAGTAATATTCGCACCTGCGGCATTTTGAAACTTGTCTAATGCCTGACCAGATTTCGTTGATTCATCATAGATGATTTCTGGACTGGCTACAAGGTAACAATTAGGAGTAGTTTCACCCCCAGGTGCCACACACTTCCAGAGTTCTCTTTCTCCCGTAATTAGGGAATGCAATTTTACGATACATCCATTGTCAATAGCAGTAGGATCAGCACCTACATAGTACCGTCCACTCTTGATATTACCTGCTTTAGTAGCCTTGATTGCGTCTGTTCTTACGATTCCGTATGCCATATTATAAATTCCTCCTTTAAATTTTTAGTTCATTTTTTAAAATTTCCTCAATATTATCAAATTCCCAATAGGGAATACGAAGCAAAATTATATTATGCTTTTTACAATATTCATTTTTTAGTTCATCATGAATTTGTAAAGTTTCAAACTCCTTCTTGGTCATCATACCTTTAACCCATTCATAATGTTGTTTCCCGTCATATTCAATCAACATTCTTAATTGGGTTTTTTCTTTGTCCCAAAATACAGGAACATCAAATTTAAGTAAACCTCCTCCAACGCCCTTTAAATCATCAAAAGTATATTGGGTGTGATGTGGAATATCATATTTTGTAAGTAAAATATCTAATTGTTTCTCTCCTTTAGATTCTGCACACTGGGAACAACCTCTATTATTGCAACTTCTACTGAATATTTTTGCTTTCCATTCATACCCACATTCTAAACATTTCCACCAAGCGTACTTATTACAACCATAAGTTATATCATAGGGAGTTAAATCGCCATTTTTGGTAGGATGCCACTCTAAGGTTAGGTCTGGTCTTTTAGTAGCGAGACAGTTTGATAATGTTACTTGCGCCCCTACGCAAACACCACATCCATTACCACTATAAATACCACTCCAATCAGCTAGAAAAATTTCTCCACAATCTTCTTTTAAACATCTCCATTGCATTTTAGTTTTTGCATTGCTATAATTTGTACTTATTAACTCAAAAGGTTTATTATTTAATACACACCAATTTTTCATATTTTGAATTGTGTATGGATTAGAAACATCAAATTTCATTGGATTGCTTCTTAAAAATACCGATATACTTTGAAAATAATAATAACTATCCATATCTTTAAATGTTAATTTTGAAAGCGCATTCTTATATTTCAAATCAATCAAAATATAACCTTTTGCTAATAAAGTTTCCTTCACTAACTCATAAGTCCATTTAGTACCACTTGTATAACCCATAAATTCCTCCTCATCCTTGTTTACAAACAAAAATAAGGAGAGGGAAGGTTTTTATCCTTCAAATCTCCTTTTATATAAAGAGGTAGTGGGAACATACCCCACCAGGAGTAACCTCCAAATCTTAATTTCTTTTAATTTTTACTCTACTTACTCTTTCTTCGAATACTTCTCTAAAAATTCATCAACTTTACTATGATTCTCTTCAATCTTCTTACTAAAATCCAACTTCACTTTATCATTTTTATTTTTCTCTTTTGGTTTTGAAAAATTATTAGCACTCTGAATACCTAAAATCATATAACACTCTTTTTCCAAATCTTTAATTTTAAATTCAGATGCGGTTTCTTTCAATTTTTCATATTCAGGAATACCTTGAAGTTTATCATCGAATCGAGAGAAAAGATTTTGTTCGGATTCTTTGCGTTCTTCGGCAAATTTTATTGCCTGATATTCACGCAGAGCAATTACTTCTTCTTCTAGAGCAGAATAATTGTTTCTCATAATATCAATTGCTTCTTTTTCTTCTTTTGTAAGTCTATATTGGAAAAGTTCAATTCTTTCTCCCACAAAAGATACAACATCTTCTTCCTTTTTATATCCTTGACGATATATTTTTGTACCTTCCCAATTTTCATATTCAAAACGATCATCATAAACCTGATCAATAAAATACCATTCATTATCTTCATCTTCCACGGGAGATAATAATTGATATAAAGCATATCTTATCTCTGAATGCGAAAGTTCAAAAGATTTGATGAATTTTTCTGGTTCGTTATTATCATCGTTTTCTGAATCTAAATCATTGGTAGAATACAATTCTTTTAATTTCTCCTCGATTTCCTCAAATTGCATCTCTTCTATATTAAAAGGTAATTCTTCTAAAGTTACCTTATATTCAGAAAGCAAAGCAATTATCTTTTCATCCACATTACTACCTCCTTTTTCAGTTTTATCTATATCATAATTAGAAAGAGTATTTTTTAACTCTTCCATCATTAAGATAAACTTTTGTTTTGTATATTCTTCAAATGTTCCAGTAGTACCCAAAGCATTTTCCATACCAGTACCAGAATCTTTATTTAAAAATGTAATACCTTGATATCTATAATCAGTTATATTAAACACCTTATCTTTTGCATTAAAAGTATATCCATCAATAATAATTTCCATAGATAATTTTATATTTTCATCTCTTTCAATTATATCTTCTGCATAATTTGAGTACTCACGCCAAATATATGCATCCACAAAAACATAATTTTTGCCATTAAATTCTTTTATTTCATGATTACAATTTTCTGGCACAAGCCCAATTGGGGTTTCCTGAAATATTACTTTATATTCTCCTTCTTTTATCTTGTTGGGTTCTAAAGTCATATCATGGCCACCAAATTGAGGTTGTCCATCTTCATCAAAAATTACATTTGCAAGAATTGGAATGTTTTTTATAGAATCTTTTGCATTTTCCATATCTGACACTATAAAATTACTCTTATTTGGGTTCACGCCATCATGACACACCCTTAATCGCATTTTTATAAATTTTTCAGAATCAAAAGATTCATCCACTTCATATGTGGTAGCAAGTGAAAGATGTTGCAATTCATTCAATACTTAATCACCACCTTTACTAAAAAATCATTTTATTACTAAAAATAAATTGCTTCTTATCTAGTTGATTGAAATCAAATGATATAGAAGAAGAATTCTCAAAAATAAATAAACTATCGGTAGAAACCAATAGTTTAAATCCATTTTGCAACAATTTATTTTTTAGTTCTTGATTAAAACAGTGAATAAACTTCACATTAGGATACCTCCTTCTTTAAATTAAATATTTAATTATGTCCTATTATCAGGATTATTACTATCAACCACCTGACCTGCTTCTGTTGATCCTTCTATATTATCCCCCTTACTTTTTGCCCCACCTTTATTAGAATCCTGATAAGCTGATTTAAGTGGCACAAATTTATCCGTAATTTTCATCACATCATTTTCAAGTAGTATCGAATTCATCACATCAGAAGGAGATAGTCCCAAAGACGCACAATAATGACGTTTTACTGGAAGTCCAACTGTACTTGCTTCTCTATACATAGTTGCTAATTCATTTTTGTTATATCTTGTAATGTCCAAGAAAGTAACCTTGAAATTTATTTTTTTATTTTCATCTTTCAATCTGCGATTTATCCATCTCTCAAATTGCCGTAATAATTGAAATACAGTTGCTTCATCACTCATAATGGCTTTGTTCAAGGCGGCACCAGATGCTTTATCACTATTAAAAATAAGTTTTGGTACACCAGCCGAATTATAAATTGAATTCTCTGCCAAACTTACTCCATCTAACTCTCTTTCACTTTTATTAAGTTTAATGGATTCTACGGAATCAAAAGGGGATAATGCGATTCCGATTTGATTAGGTAAATTACTACCCATAAGCTGATAGTACTCTTTGGCAATATCTAAACTTAAGGCGAAATTATTGGCAGAATCATCACTTTTGTTATATGGAATCTTAGCAATAAGTAGTAAATAGTTTTCTAATTCAGTTTTAGACATCTGAATATCCTTATACTCATAAAGTGAATAAATATCTTCAAATATTCCCGCCAAAGGTGGTATAGAATAATCGGTGTTAGATATTTTAATGCAAATAGTTTTACTAGAATCTAACTCTTGCCATTTCATATTCTTTCTATCTTTTTTATAAATTTCATATTTTTCTCTAAATTCAGGAGCATACCTTTCTAAATCTTTTGGATAGGTGTCAAAATAATTGAACGAAAAACTGTAATTGTAGCACCCATCCTCAATACTACTTATAGCACAATAATCAGGGTTTAATAAATCAAAAAAGAAAGAATTTTTAGTTGAATAAATATACCCATACGCAACATCATCTATAAATGCCCTATATGTTAATTTTGAAAATTCATGTTTAATATTCATTGTTTCTAATAAATTTAATGTTGTTATATATTTTTTTTCTATTGTTGTAATTAAATCTTTAGTAATTTCATAATCAGTTTGGTTATATATATCTACCACATAATCAAAAGTTAACATTGTGGAAAAATAATCAATTAATCTTCTATAATGAGAAGAACTATCTAACAAAAACCTTGATAAATCTCTTAGTTTCTTTTCATATTTATGAGGATTTGCTAACCATGCAATTACATCATTTTTTGAAAATGTTTTATTAAAAGTAGAATTTGGTTGAGTATTATTTAAATCTTTTTTTATGTATTTTGCAAACTCAGCAAAATGAAGCATCATACGTTGAAACTGCATATCTTCTTTACTTAATGGTACATCGGTTTTAATAATTTCTTCTTTAATATCTGTTTTAGTATCTGTCAATAAAATTACACCACCTTTCTATGTGAAATTTATATTTATGTTTATTGATTTGTTATTTATATAATTAATTATATTTTTATTTTGTTATTATCGTTTGCGAATTTGGGGTTTTTTAAATTGAAATAATTCTTGGACATTAATATCGTTGTTGGTTTTTCTTTGTGTAATATGTTTTCTTCTTAATTGTTGCAAATACCATGCTAACATGGCAATGCAATATGCACGGTCATCGTGCATGATTCTTTCTTTATCAGGTGGAAGATTATATCTATATCCACCATTAGGACTATCAAATCTATAAATATTTACCAATTCTTCTTTTGCCAAATCAATATTTTTTAATGCTAATTCTTCATCAAAAGATAATTTATGTATTTTTTGACTAGATTGAATATCTTTCTTTTTATTTTTATTATCATCTTCATATTCTACTTCCTGATTCTCAAATAAAGAAATATATCCCTTCATATCATACTCTTCTGTAAATGATATTAAATCTAATCCCAACATTTCAACTAATGCATCAAACATTTCATTTTTATATTTTTTAGGACTCATTAATTTTAATTTATCTACTGCATTTGGAAATTTAGTAATATAATCAGCAGATTCTATTTTATCAATCAACCCTTTATGTGGATTGCCTTGTTGATCAATCCAATCCTCCATAAGATAGTCTGCAATATTTACGCCAGCACCGCCAGCACCCGAATCAATGAGAATTGCTTCAATATTTTCATAATCAGCACATTGTTTTCCATTGTAATCTAAAATCATTTGTTTTAAATATGCAATTTGTTCTGGTGTTCTCATTGGTGTTTTTTTCTTCTTACCAATGTCTACAAAACTAACACCATTGCAAATTCTCATTTTATATCCAACTTGTTCATCAAAATAAATTTCACCAACTAAAGATACCGAATTATCATAACTCCTAGCAGGATCATATCCTATCACAAACTTACTATTATCAGTGTTATATAAAATAGGAGGTCTAACTTCACTATTTCTAATTATAACTGATCTTTTAATTGCCTGATTTTCTCCGCCTTCATTAGAAAATTTATTATAATACTCTCTTAAGGCTTTAATTTTATTCTTTTTCATAGCATCTTCTACAACTTCTTTTTTCAACAAAGATGGGTAAACCTTACCATTATAAGTAGAATTAAATACAATTTCTACATTTATATCTGCAACAAAATAATTTTTATTACCTAAAAACATCTCTTTGGCATAATCTCTATATACCTTGTAAAAATATGTGTCCGTACCAGATGCTGAAGATGCAAATATTGCTTGGTTAGGAAACTCTTTAGGTAATAAATCTAAGTTTATATCTCCACCTAATTTAAAGTTACTATCTTGTGTAATAAAGGGTAGGGAAGTAATAAACAATTCTTCTGGTGCAAAACCACTTTCATCATAAATATTTAAATTACTTCTTTTACTTCTATTATGATCAAAAGCACCATTTAGTGAATTTAAAGCACTTCCATTATAAAGTTTATATTGAAATGAAGAAGGATTATGTGTAAATCCATCAGTATCAGACCTACTTTTAACTGTTTCATTATAAAAAACATCTGTTAATCCAGTAAAAGAAGCAATTTCTCTTTTTGCTATTTTTTCTATTTTCATAAATGCTTCTTGTGCTTGACTACCAACTCCACTCATTACATATGCTTGAAAATTAGATATTAAATTAGTCTTTGCCATTGCAAAAGGTGCAATCATTGTAGTTTTACCACTACCCCTACTCTGACACCATACACAAAAAGGAGTTGTCCAACTCATCATAAAAACATACTTTTGACTATCTAAAAAATCAATTCCATAGAAACGTTCACAAAAACGAATGGGGTATTGCCTCCCCCATTGTACAATTTGTACTAAACGCATATATCCTTCTAATTTTCTTTGAGACATTTCTTGTTTTGTTTTTTGAATAATATATTCCATTAATTATTTCACACCTTTAAATCACCTTCATAATTATATATTTTTGTTTTTAATAATCTATTTTCTTCTTCTAATTTATCATTAGACTCGGTAAGATTTAAAATCATTTCACGTTGCTTAGTAATCATTTCAGTATAATCATTTTCGTCAAATATTAATTGTTCAATAATACTTTTATTGCTTATATCAGCAACTTGCTTTATACCCTTGCAAGTTTCTATATCAAATAAATTAACTTCTGAACCTGGTATTTTTTTTTCATGCAAATCTTTAATTATTCCTGATAATGTACCTGCTCCTTTTGATTTATTAGTTGCATGATTTACTGATATACCATTATCTTTAGCCAATGCTAATAATGAACGATACATCTTATCTTTTGCTTCAAATAATGATTTAACTCCACCTACAGAATTTGCAACATTATTAACATCTGCTGTCATAATTGCTAACGCTTGATTAATTTTATCTATTTGATTAAAACTTTTAACTATTTCTATGACGGTTGGCAGTTTGAACGAATCCTCAAGTGTGCTTTCGTCAAGAAAATCAACTAAAGTATTATAAAGATATTTTTTATCCATAGGGTTTTCATTCTCAAATGGATCATAACCAACCATACGAATTACATCTTCTTTATTTCTTTTATCCAACTCATTAGTATCTAAATCAATTTCCGTTTGAAATATATTTGGATCAACATTTGTATCTAATGGTACAGATTCAGAAAATGTTTTTGATTTCCATTGTGGTAAACTATTAATTTTTTGAAAGTAGATTTGAGCTATATTACTATTACTGTTACTTGCTTGTTGTTCAGCAGTTAAATATACCGATGAATCAAAATAATAATCTAATAATCTACATAAAAAATATAATGCCACTTTACAATCATCATGTTTTTCAACAAGATAAGCATATAAATCAATTACACATTGTTTACAAATGACTGTACGTTGGTTATTCCCCTTTAATATTATAGAATTTGACAAATAGTAGTTTCTTTCTTGCTCTTTTTCTTCTCCACAACAAACGCATTTAAACATAATTTTTTCTTTTTTTTCTTGTGGTACTTTTTTAGTACCAGATTTTACTTTAGGAATAAGTACCACTCCTTTTATCCTTTGATCTAAAATAAATTTTCCCAATTCAATACACAACAAAACACTTTCAAAATCCCAATAGAGTAGGGAAGTGAAAGTGTTTAATGTAAATTGAATTATTTATTTAATTATCTTCCAAACTTTCTATTACAATATGATCTACCATCGTCTCAAAGAAAGATTCAAGAACGTCATGTACGCACCCAGGGCATATTTGACCATCGGCAAGTTCATAAATCATTTCAACATATCTATCTATGGTACAATTCACACAATCACAACCATCGTCTTCATCATCATAATCACTAAAATTCAATTCTTCAAACATTTCATCAAAATCATTTTCACTACATGGTTCATCATTAATAGCATACCTAGAACCTACAAATTCTCCTGTACGATCATCATAATATTCGTCAATACTTAATTTCATAAATTAATCTCCTTTAATTCATTTATATTTATTTTAATAATTTAATTAAAATTTAAATTGGTATCAACATCAACTTAGTTTTATCATAAATTAATTCACCATTGTCATTCTGACACACATATATAAATCCTTGCTGTTGTGGTACAGTTAATAATCCATCGGTATAATCCATTGCTTCTGTTTCACAACAACAACCTTGTTCATACATATATATATCACCTTGAATATAAGAACCAAGTTTATGAGTGTGGGCTAATATAATTGAATCAAAATCCCTATCAATCCTAAAAAAATAATCAATAGCTTTTTCAGTAGTTTTTAACATTCCATTTGAAGATGTTCTAGGATGTGCAAACCATGTTTTCCCTATTTTACATTTCCAATCTTTTGTATATTCAATATCAATATCAAAAACATTTTTAATAGGTTCATACCAAATTTCTGTTTTTTGCCTTTTATCATAATTTTTAAAACCATTATCAATAATCATATCTAAAGAAGTATCAGGCATTAATTGAAGTAAATCATCGTGTATTTTATCACTAAAATATTTTTGTAATCTCAATTCATGATTCCCATAATTTAAAATCACTTTCTTTGGTTTTAAATATTCAATTAAATCAATTATGTATTGCCTAGTTTCAATCATTTCTTCAACAAAATTAACTCTATATTTTTTACTAAATTTACTAATTGATTGACAATCAGATATGTCTCCATTTAACTGTAAAACGTCAACTTTATTTATATATTCTCTAAAAGTTTTTACTGGAAGTTGAAATGGAACGTGAGTGTCAGATATTGATAAAATTCTAGTAGCAACACCATTGCTTTTAAGATAGTTGTCATACTCAATTAAACCATAAGCAGTTTTTCTTAAATGATCTGCACTACAATCTAACTTTAATAAATCAACAATTTCTTGCCATTCAATATCATATTTTTCTATAAGTTTTAATTTGCATAATCTTAATTTCCATTCAAAACCCGATTCTGAATCTTTCTTATTTAAAAATTCCATAAGACCTCCTTTAATTCAAAGGTTAATTTGGAGCCGAGTATAGGATTTGAACCCATAATCTGTTGTTTACAAGACAACTGCCTTATCAATTTGGCTAACCCGGCAAATTAGAAAGTTGGTATCTGCCTAACTTAATAGGTCAAATCCCACTTTCTTTGTTATTAATATTAATTCAGTCGGCGTAAAGCCTTTATAATAAAATTCAAACTTTAGTAGATTGGCACTCGCTATATCTCTTCAAAGAGCATAATTTTAATAGTTTGATAGCTGTCCATTCTACCCTCAAAGTTTAAATTTATTAATATATTATTCTTTTTCAATCAAAATCTTTTTCTTTTCAGGTCTATCTAAAATTAAAGTAATAAAAGTTAAACCATTTTTACTTTTAACTTTTATTTTTTCAATCTCATTCATAATACTATCAGCAATGGGTAATTCAAAATATGTGTCATAAGTATATCCTTCAACCTCAGTTGAACCACTTACTTTCAGGCCAAAGTTTGTTTCTTCAACCTTTACATCACTAGGATCAATACCAATCGTTTTACAAACACACATATAGGTTTTATCGTCTTTTTTGCTCCAGTATGTAGGAAGCATGTCCTTCACAATTGAATTAAAAACTAATTTTCTAGGCTTTCCAAAACCTAAAGTAAATAAATCCTCAAAAACATCATCAAAAATCCTACTCATAAAAATTCCTCCTTAAAATAATTTTAAAAAATATTGATAAAGTGGAATACCACATTTATCCTAAAAAATAAATAATAAAATAATTTTAATTTTTATATTAATAACCTAAAAAATATTCCTCCTCATCTATTTTAAATTCTTCTCCATTTTTAATTGCTAAATATTTTTTAAATTTAAACTCATCCACATATTTCTTTTTTCGCTTGCTTTTCTTTTTTACACTTGTAGTTACCCAATTTTTATTTGTTTCTTTAAGGATACCTAAATCTATCATTTCCTGAAATTGTGCTTTTGTTATTTGGATCAAAGTTAATCTATAACTCCTTTATTATTTATTGTAATAAAAAATAAAAACTAATAAACATATCGACCAAATATTTATTAGCAATATTTATATTGATACTATATTCATTACATACAAATACTTATTTTTTTAAATAGTGTTGATATATTGGGATTGTTAAGGATTTTCTATTACTTTAGCAGGTCTATATTTATCTTTATAATTATGCCATGCTTTTCTCTGCCATTCTAATTGTTTTTCCCTCCAACAACTCCTACAAAATTTTCTTCTATTAGATGTTGCTTTTATTAATTTTCCACATTCATTACAATTAATAATTTTTGGATTACCATTATACAAATCAAAGTAATATCCAATATTATCAAAGGTAGTTATTTCAAAAACTACTATTCCATTTTCCTTGATATTATTCATAAATATAAGATGAATTTTCCCCTTCATTCTAACATCAACCAATCCTAAAATCTCTAATTCATTAATTATGGCATTTATTTTATACTCATTATTAGATATTTTAGACACTTCTAATATCTCATTATATGTATTTTGATTACCACTTATATAATTATATTTTAAAACATTTCCGTATTTTAATTTATGTATTTCTTTATATATCTTCATTTCTACTAACAAAACAAACAGAATTTTTTTATAATTATACTCTATATCTAAATTATTAATGTATTCAATTTCTTCGTTTGTTATAGGAATACTATCAATAATTATTAAAGGGTTATCTTTTCTACCTCCTTTTTTGAGTGCAGTATTAATTTGTTTGAAATATAAAACATCATTGAAATTAACTATATACTTCTTGCAAAATTCATATAATTTTTCTTTTCGTTGTTTAGGTTTTATGCCAAGTTTTTTCCAATATTTAACTAACAAAACCAATTCATAATTATGACGTTCAGTTAAAAATCCATGTTGTTCAATTTGTTTTGCATATTCTTCTTCATTGTATTTTTCTTGAATCAAATAATCACTTCTTCCAACTTGTACTTTTTATTCAAGTAAACAATACCCCCTTCTTTATTAGGCATGGGAAAAAATATAGATTCTTTTGTGTTTGATTTAATATTTGAAAAAATATACTTACCAAAGGAATTCCATAAAATATCTTTGTTTGAACTTTTATATTCACAATAAAATATTTCAACTAAATAATTAGTTAATTCATATGCGTATGAACATATTTCAAACATTCTACTTTTAAAGTCATCATAAATATTATTTACAATACGATCAGATTCTTCATCAAATTGCTCTTTGTTGGCATTTTGATTAATACCCATAGTATTCAAGTCTTTTAATTCTTTCATAAATTTTTTATACTCATTTAATACTTTCTGATAGGTTTCTTGATTTTTAGGAATATCATTTTTCATATATAATTTATACAAATCACCTATTTTACTTGTTTTTAATTTACTTTTAATATCAAAATCAACATTTTCAATATGTTTACACAATAAATTCATTACACTGTCACTATCAATTACTGGTAAAAATCTATAATATGCATCCACAAAAGACTGTTCTTTTTCATTACAATTTTCCTTAATTAATAGTTCATTTAATGTTAATCCAAATTTTTGCTGACTAGACAAATCGTTACTTTTGACATATTTTTTATATTTATTATAGGTATTTTTATAAAGATGAATAAAAAAATATGGATGTTTATCCAATAATATTTTATTTAAAAATTCCTTTTCTTTTTTAACTTTTTCATCATCATCTTTATAAATTTTTTGCCTTTCAATCCAAATCTTAGGAATGCCCTTAACTTTTTTACCTATTTTTGCTTTATCAATTTGAGCAGATTGAAGTTTCGTACACATTTTTAATCTATTTATCAATGTTTGATATTCCAAACTTTCTTTATTAAAAAGAGGGAGTAAGGCATAAGCACTTGTACTTTTATTTGTTATAGAGCCTATAGTGGAACCAAAGGCGAAAAGATCAGCTTTATATAAATCTTCTTCTGTAAATACCATAGATATAGATTTAGGTGCATCATAAACCACTGGCAACTCATCTTGAAATATTGAATTTAATATTGTTTGATCAGAAGTAGTTGCAATAATATCAAAATCCCAATCACTTCCAGCCCAATTAAGAGTTTCATAACCATGTATATTTACTATTACTCCACCATCATCACAATACTTATACCATTTATTTAATTTATCATGATTAATTAAATTTAATTTCAAATGTTCTGATTTATAAGTAAGTGGTGCTCTCATTGAATCTACGATACAAACATTTTTTTTATTCCAATAATTACAATAATACTCTTTTTCTTTAAGCAATCCAGTAACCTTTTGCCCGCAAATATGTTGCATCATAGCATAGGGATCACTTACTAAAACCTGAAAATTTCCATCTAAAATAATTTCACCAAGACAACCTCTTTTTATGATATTGTTAGTATATTTATAAACTTTATCTCTGATATATTTATCATTTTTTAATTCATGATTAACTATCAAACTTTTTAACCAATAATTATTACTATACTTTAAAAAATATTGAATACTTTCTTGAGTTATATTTTCTCCTAATAAAAATAATAACGTATAATATATATTATCAAAATTGACCCCAGTAACCCAATCAACAAAAGGAGTACAAATCTTCTTAATATCTTTTTGGTTTAAATCCAAAGTCTGTAAAAATTGATAATTCATTTTTAATATATCATTAGGTTTTTTAGGAGAAGTTAAACTAACACCCCATTTTAAATCATTCATCTCGCAATTATGTATATATTCTTCTAAACTACCAAACGCATTCCAAAGTTTAAATTGACTTTCCGATACAACCACATCGATATCCCTTAAATCAACCTGTATTGGATTATTATTGTCTTTGTATATAGTATTTATTATATAATTACCATGATTTTCATTTTCACAATATTCATCTATATCAAATACGCAGAGCATCCCTTTCAGAAAATTCTGCCTGACACAAAATTGACCAGGAATATAATCTAATCCTAATTCTTCTGCCCATTCTTTAGCTTTACTTGGTTTAATCAACCCTTGACCATCAAACCTATTAAAACTCAACTCTACTTCTTTAATTACAATATCATCATCTTTATTTTCTTCTGTTTCAGTTACAAAATTAACATTAACTTTTTGCTTAATTTCATAATCAGGCACTACACAAAATTTAGGCGTACTTACTATTTTTGTAGATGAACCCGACAATCCTTTATATGCATTGTATTTAGAAGGGCATAGGGGTATATTTTTATCTCTATTATTATCTAAAATTTCATTAAGTTGATTTAAAATTTTCTCGTTGCAAAATACCACTGTTGAAACTCTGGATTGACTGGCAGATGATGATAATCTAAAATACCGTTCAGAATTTAATAATAATCCATTTTTAAATAAATAATTATAATGTGAGTTATGTTCCATTACTATAGTTATGTACTCAGGAATAAAAAGCATATCTAAAATATTATTTTGTAATTCTATTATTCTACTTGAGTTTTCCTTTGAATATATTTGTTTTTTTAACCTATCTCTTTCTTTATACCATTGTTCAAGTTGTATATAATTAATTTCTTTACCAGTTATTTTTCTAATACTTCTAAGAATTTGATTGTCTGATAAAGCAATTAACTCACCATTTTGTTTAGCTTGTTGTGGAGTTAATTGTATATCATACCCATATTCTTTAAGCCTAGATGATTTAAATTTCATAGTATATAATTGTCTATTTATCAATATTTTTTGCCTCCAATAAATCTTCATACTCTAAAAAATTAAGTCCTAATTCTTTAAAATCATTCATTACATTATATTTATAATTACGTACTTTATAATGTGAATACAATAAAGAACCACTTCTACTTTCTCGAATTCGTTTTCTAGGCATCATTAAAATATATCTATTTGCACCTTTTGATTCAACAAATTTTAATTCCTTTAATATCAATTTTGCAAGATTAAGAATATTATCAGGATAATTATTAACCATTTTAAATCTAATATTATCAAGTTTATGATCATCTTCTAAAAATAATAGATAAATAGGTTTATTATTAAATCGAGATAGTTCTTGCTTTAATTTATTTAATTCTAATTTTCTTTCTTCTTTATGTTTTTGGAATTGTTTAAAATATGATTCTTCATTTTTTCTAATAGTTTCTTGTCTTTTTAACTCTTTTTCCTTCTTTTTATCAGAATATTGTTTATTTTTATTAAATACTTCTTCTGAAAGTAAAAAATTATTATTTTTAAAAATGAGTCCATTAATATCAATAATATATTTCTTAATATCTTTATCAAAAGATATTAATTTATTATGCAACAAATGTCTTTTCTCGTTATCATAATATTTACCATTTGCAATTTTAAATCTAAAATCACTTAAGCCCAATATATTCAAATGAGTATAATTAAACATAAATAATTTGTACATTGGATCAAAATAAAAACCTGTAAATTGTTCTATTGCTTTATCTCTAAACCTATTTCCTATTTCTGCTTTTTCAATATATTTATCCGTCCCTAAAATCCAAATATCATTTATATCTGCTAATTTATATAATTCATGTCTTTCTAAACATTCTGTTGCTATTGGACTACATTGAAATTCGAAAACAAATCTTTTATCACCTATTTCAAAATACAAATCAGGTCTTTGCCTAGTTTCTGGTATATATGATTCTAACTTTATATTTGATAAACCATCTTGCTTTAACAACCAATTATAAAGCATTATTTTACCTTTAATATGTTCGTCTGTTTCAGGTTCATAATAAATACCTTCACAATTAATATTTTTTTCTTTATGTCTAAAATATGGATAAACTATTTCTCCGTGACAATACTCATAAAAATTACCACAATCGGGACAAAGTAATCTATTTTCTTCAGACCATTTTTTTAGAATAAATTTATCATATTTACCATCAAAACAATTAATAATTGTATTACCAATCTTACAAGTTAACAATAAAATTATTCCTCCTTTAAACAGACAATATAAAAGCTAAAAAACAAAATGCGATAATGCCAATCACTATATTTGCAGTTGTATTTGCAACCGGATCAATAGTATTATTATTATTTTGCTTTACACTTGAATTTAAATAAAAATTACTATTCCTTTTTGCATTTCTCTTTTTTCTATCATTCTCTCTTAATGCATAAGTAACTCCTCTTGCTATTGACCTATTTAAAACTCCATAATTTCTGGGTCTCATCATCATAATTTTTATTCCAACCTTCCTTAATTAATACCCACAATATCATCCATATCCTGTGCCAACTCACTATAATATTCTTTCTTACATTCCCAATCACACCAAGGTGTTTCTGATCCTTCAGGTAATTGTTTAGAACATTTCCAACAGTATTTAAACAATTTTTCCTTAACTTTAAATCTACCGAAACTAGTATTATTAATACCATTATTATATTTATCTTTTATTTCTCTCATTTCCATATTTCCTTCTCTTTCTAATTACTATTTGCAATACCTCATCTGTATTATTAAACAACAATAAATCTAAATTATTGCCACATACAAAATTAGATACAATTCCATCTTTGTCTACTTTTTTCATAACCGCCCCATCTTCCTCAAAAAGCAAACTGCTCCCTTTAATTATTTTTATGTATGCTTGTTCTTTTGCCATATATATACCATCTAATAAATTTGAAATATTAATTATACCTGTCTCATCTTCCAATTCAAATTCTGCATTATCGTTATAAATTAACTGACCGTATAATATCATATATAAACCTCCAATTTTTTATTTAATTCTCAGCCTACATTCTTAAACTTTAAATCTTACCTAACCCCCCTAAATTTTTATACACATTTTTACTATACTTACTGTAGAATTTCACTCTAAATTCAACGTGAATATGTTTTATGAAGTTCTATATGGTTAGAGTAGCAAAAGCGTTTTTAGAGTGAAATTCTATTGATTAGATAGTAATTTTTCTTTATGTTCCCTTACACGTTTAATTGCTAAATTAAAATATTGATCATGTGGTTCACTCAGACTCCATTCAAAACCTATGTAATTTCTTTCAGTATTTAAACAAGCTATCGCTGTTGTGCCTGAACCTATGCAATTATCTAAGACTAAATCTCCTTCATTTGTATATGTTTTAATTAGATATTCAAATAATTTTACTGGTTTTTGAGTGGGGTGTGGTAATTTTTCTTTAGAATTTGAATTAACTATAGGATTATATATTACAGTTGATGGATTTTTTAATTTTGCATTGTACACATCATAACTTCTTCCAGCATAATCTGTATTAAAAACAATTTCATTATCTTTTCTTTTTGAGATAGAACTTCTAAAATTAATATTATTATTTTCTTGCATTTGTTTCATTCTTTCGCTTTTACGTTCTATCATTTGTCTATTATATGTATATTTATTTTTTGCAAATATTAATATATTTTCATGATATTTTAAATGTCTATATTTTGCATTTGCAAAATTACTCGCTCTATCTTTTTCCCATATTAGTTCTTCTTTAAACCAATCAATATTACTACAAATTAATTTGCTTGTAAATGGTTGACTTGCTGTTAATACTATAGCACCATTATCTTTTATAATTCTTTTATACTGTTCCCAAAGTTTATCAAAAGAAATTAAACTATCCCATTTTGCTATTGTAGTTCCATAAGGTAGATCACATAAAATCATATCTATACTTTTATCAGGTAATAAACACATACCATTTTCACCAATACAATCTTCGTTATAAATAGTATTTAATTTAATCAATTATGTATTATTCCTCCTATATTTATATTACTAAAATAATACTACGACTCAAAATTAAAAAATTATTTCTTACTCTTAATCTTTTTTCTCTTTCTTTTCCTTAGATTTTTTTGCCTTTTGTAATCTTTCTCCCATTTCTTTCTTTTGAGCCTCAGTTAACTTTTTCTTTTTGGTTGGTGCTCTAAATGAAATCAACTTCTTATCACAAACAAATTCTTTTCCCACTAATTCATTATCTTCATCAAATTGATCACTAACATGCTGATATGATTCAGGATACTGTTTACAAAGTTTATCCAGTTTGTTTAAATCTGCACGAATAAAAGTTATTATTTGTGCTTTTTTAGAATCTTCATCAATCCCTACGCAAGTATAACGCTCCATTTTTTCTAATGCCATATGTATAAATTCCTTCTTTCATTTTTATATTAATAAAATAATTAAAATTCCACTAATCTATTTTTCGCTATTTCACAATATTTTTCTTCTAATTCAATTCCAATACATTTACGTTTAAGATTTCGTGCCGCCAATAAAGTTGTTCCTGAACCACAGGTAAAATCTAAAATAAGATCGTTTTCATTTGTGTATGTATTAATTAAATATTCCATTAATTCTAATGGTTTTTGTGTAGGATGAAATAAATTATTATTTGGATTTGCAAAATTTAATATATTTTTAGGATAACCTTTAGCATTACTATTTCCAAAATGCTTTTCTTTCCCAAAAGTATATTCTCCATCCACTTTATTTTCTCTACTTGGTCTATTATTATTAAATTCTCCATAAATTAACCCTTGCGGATTATAAATGCATTGATTTTTATAAAAAACTAAAACATCTTCTATTGCTCTCATTGGTTGTTTTTTAGCATTTAAATGACCACTTGGTTTAGTTTTTATCCATTTCCAATCATATTTATATTCTTTAATATTACTAATTCTTAAAAAACTACTAAAAGGTTCTCCTCCAAACAATAATGTAGGTGTTGTATTTTTTGTTAATTTATGTAATCTATCCCACATGTCATTAAATTTGATAATTTCATCCCATTTACATTTAGTAGTACCGTATGGTGGGTCAGTAATTATTGCATCAAATTTAATACCTTTCTCAATAATCTTATCCATTACCTCTAAACAATCACCTTGAAATAATCTTATGTATTCGTCTTTATAGTATAATTTCAATTTATGTAAATATATCTCCTTTCATTTTTATATTAATAAAATAATTAAAATTCCACTAATCTATTTTTCGCTATTTCACAATATTTTTCTTCTAATTCAATTCCAATACATTTACGTTTAAGATTTCTTGCCGCTAACAATGTTGTCCCTGAACCACAGGTAAAATCTAAAATAAGTTCGTTTTCTTTTGTGTATGTATTAATAAGGTATTCTAATAGTTCAATTGGTTTTTGAGTCGGATGTAATTTTTTCCCTGACATACTAGCGTTGCTTAAAGTATAAATACTTGTTGGATGTCTATCTTTATATTCTTTATGCCCCAAGTCTTTTATGGTATGTCCTTCTCTTAATGTGCTATTTCTTGAACCATAAAATGTTTTATTAACTTTTTTTATATCATCTCGTTTTGTTTTTTGAGGATAATAATTCATTTCATTACCTTTTGAGAAAACTGCTTTTGCTTTACTAAAAATTAAAATATTTTCATGTACTCTACCTACTTGAAAATTCATCATTTGAAAATTAGATGGTTTTACTTTATCCCAAATAATTTCATATCTAAATAGTTGAGGATTACTCATAATTAAAGCACTCGTAAAAGGTTGAGAACCATTCAATACTATTGCACCTTTATCTTTGATTAATTGAGTAATTTTATCCCACATCTTATCAAAAGGAATTATCGTGTCCCATTTACATGCTGTAGTACCATAAGGTGGATCAGTTATTATCGCATCAAATTCAATACCTTTCTCAATCAATTTATCCATCACTTCTAAACAGTCACCTTGAAACAATCTTATGTATTCATCTTTATAGTATAATTTCATTTATGTAAAAATTTCACTTCCTTTTTATATTTATATTTATAAAATAATAAAATCCTAAAATCTAATAAATAAATTATATATATCTCCTACTATCACGTTTTCCCAACTTGTCAAATAATCCACATAGTTTTAAATACCTAACCCCCTCTCTTGTTAGTTTATTATTTAAAATTAAATAGGTTTTTGGTTTGGGTGTAGTGTTAGTGTTTATTGTATTTATCATATAGTTATTCCTTTCTATATTTTGATGTTTTGTCACTTGGTTATTTAGTTACTTAATTACTTGTATTTATTATAGCAGGGAAGAGGTGAAAAATCAAGGGTATTTATATTAAGAATTTAATTAATTTTGATTATTATTTTTTTGTGTTTCACTTCTTTGTAAATTAGATTGAATTTTATCAGTGTAGACCAAACCTTGTACTTCTACCTCGCATTTAACTTGGTTATTAAAATTCTTTTTGTCGTCATATAGACCAATAAAAGTAGTGCAATAATGCTTTTCTTTTGTCCAAAAATCATTATTGTACCTAATTAAATGCAATTCATCTTGAAGTATTTTATTATATCGTTGGATGGTACGGGAATCAGTCACCAATTGTTTTAATTTTCCTTGTGTTAAATATCCAAAATTGTTTTGAGTATTAGTTGCTCTTCTACAGGCAATGAAATATCTTATCAAACTAAATTTTCCCAAATTGGAACTGCTCAAATATTCAAATATACTATCTATCTCTTTATTTTTAATAATCAAATAATCATTAGCAGGGGTAGGTGGCAATTCAACATAAAAAAGAAAATTTTTATTAATAATATCATCTGTAGAAATAATATTATAACGTAAATCATAAAAATTAATTATTATTTTTTTATCTTTCAAAGAAGATAGTACATTTATTAATGTTTTTACAATTCGTTTGTTAGAATTACTATTTATATACATATAATCACAAAGCATTTCTATATTACATAAACTAATTGAATGATAATATATATAATTTCTATATAATAAAATAAGTACTGTTAATTCTTCGTTAGATATATTTAAGTCATCATACCATTTATTAGGTATTATAATAGTTGACTCTTGTAAATTGCTATTCATATAGTATAAAATCTCCTTTAATAGTTTTTATATTTTTCTTTAAGTAAAAGAAGATCACTAACTGCATTATTAAATGCTGTAGTTTCAACAAATGAATATTTAATGATTTCTTTTCGAGAATTATTATCAATTTCATTAAATTTATAATATCTAAATCCTAAAAATGAAAGTGCTTCGGCCAGATATTTTTTATGTATTACCCGATAAGTCATGTTTTGCAGATACTCCTTTATTGTTAAAATTTTTATTGCATCACCATTTTGGTGTCAAAATCTTAGGTTTGAATGTAAAGTAACACCATTTTGGTGATGCAATACGCAGAAAGTAACACCAAAAAGGTGACAAGAACACAGTGAATATATTATTAAATAGTATATATTATTAAATTAATTATAAATTAATATTTTTTGCTTACGCAATAACCAAATTGTTTTATGTATATATTTATATTAATGAAATAATACTAAGGAATAATACCGTATTGTTCATATAAATGTTTTTGCGGAGCAAATTCACCGAAATATTTCTTTTCTGCTTCTAGTCTTGCTTTGATTGCATCATCTTTATTTATAAATGAACCCAAATATATTTGTTGTTTATTACATGTTATTTTAGCAACCCATTTATTATTTTGATTAAAAGAAACACCAATAAGTCCAGAAAATTTAGATACTTCTTTATTCATTCCATTTTGACTTTTAGTTGCAATTCTTAAAAATTCTTTTCTATTATCATTTACATTATGGAATATATGATCAACTTCTACTTTTTTATCATCTAAACAATTCATTACAAATCTATGCATAAAGACAATACGAGTTTCGTTTAAGTGTGTTATTAAATATCCATCTTTATCAGTAAACCAATAATAATTTTTTATTTTATGATAATCTTCTAAATCAAAATAAAATTCTTCTCCTTTTAAAGTGTATCCAATTCCGTATTCTCCAGATAAATCATATGTATTATATTTTTTATTAGTTTTACTTACTATTTCTTTTTGTAAACAACCGCAAGATTTAGTTTTATTTGCTCTTAATCTATTACCTGAAACTAATATTAAACTATTTTCTCCTCCGCAATCACATTGACACCACCATTGAATTTCTTTAAAACCACTTGGAGAAATATAATCTTCTCCTCGTTTTAAAACTGTCAATCTTTCAAATTTTTGTCCTGTTAAATCTTGAAAATATTTAGATGTACAACCACATGATTGAGTATTGCCTGATTTTAAATTACCTCCTTTAACAATAATTTCTTTTCCATCACAATCACATTTACATAACCATTGAGTAGAACCTTGTACATTGTTTTCTGCTCTTTCTATCACTGTTAATTTACCAAACTTTTGTCCAATTAAATTTTTAACTTTACCTTTAGGCAATAGTAAACCTCCTTCAAATATATAATATATTTATATTAATAAATTAATTTTATATTTTCATATTTTCATATTTTCATAATTATCACCTCGCAATCTATATAATTAATAGTATTATAATATAAAAATAAAAATACGTCAATACTATAATTTAATTAGTTTGACGTATTAATTTATAATTTGTTCCATATTAAATAGCACAATTATTCATACTTTTTCTTATATCATCTTGTGAAGGATGTAAATATATTTGAGTAGTAGAAAGCGAACCATGACCAAGTATCTGCTGAAGAGCCTTGAGATTCCCACCATTTTCTAAAAAATTAGTAGCAAATACATGTCTTAATGAATGACAAGTTATTACATTACTATGTTTGTTAAATATTCTTTCAACACTACTACTTTCTAATTTTTCACTTTTGTTGCTTAAAAATAAATATTTACTTCCTAATACATTATAAGCATACTTATAATTCTTTCTATCATCAATCGCTTTTTTAATAATCTCAATAGCAGTTTCATTCAATGGTATTATTCTTTGCTTACTTCCCTTACCAATAACTTTAAGATTCTTTCTTTTAAAATTAATATCATCCAACTCAATATTTAATGCTTCAGATATTCTTAAGCCAGTATTCAGAAGTAAAGCAACTATATAATAATTCCTATCACATTCATTCTTCCTTATTCTTTCCATAAATTTTATTGCTTCAGATTTAGTAATACTAGTTGGAGATGTTAATTGTTTTTGTATGCGTATATAATCCTGTCCCAATATCACCAAACTATCCTGATACCCCATCTTAACCAAAAATTCATTATAACTTTTCAAAGCACTTAACCTTCTATTTATTGTCTTAGCATCAACATTTCTTTCTTTAAGTAAATATTCCTTATACTCCGCAATCTGATCTCTACTAATAATCTGGGGTTCAATTCCAAAATACTCAAAAAACAAACCAATATCATGAGAATAAGATTTTATTGTATTGATAGATTTACCTTGTTCTACTAGGTGGTTGATGTATTCGGTTAAATAATTTTCATTTGCAACGAGATTCATATTCATAATTTATCTCTCCTTTAGATTAATAATATAATTTAATATAAGTATATGCTTTGGTTAAATTAATCATACAATATAATTTAAATTATTGCAAGTAAAATATAAAAATAAATATAAATATTTTATTTCAATGAATAATATCCTTTCTATTGGTTAATTTATATGAAACAAGTTTCTTATGTAGTGGGTTGGGATAAACCCAATCGCAAGGAGAACACAGGTTTTATAATATTCATATTAACAGATTTTGCTAGGTTCAATAGTTTGACGGTAATCAGAGAGATAAACGACTTTAGGATGGTTAATACGTTGCCATTTAAGTTGTTCTTCTCTGATCCGTCTTTTTTCTTCTATTTTAATGTTCTTGTTGTATTGCTTTATTTCTTTTCTAAATCTCTTATCTCTTTCAGCAACAATTTGAAAGTAAATCCAGGTAATTATTAGAATACCTATTCCAATTAAAATTTTCATTTACATCTTCCTTTCTTAAATTTTGCTCCAATCATTATCATAATGTTTATATCCTTGTGGTTTATTTAGTAATGCTTCTTTTATAGTTGCATGTTCAGAGATAATTTTTCACTTTCAGTTTCCTATACATAACCGTTTTCATTGATGATAAAGTTATACCAAGGTACTAATAATGCTATTGGCATTGCAACTCTCCTTAATATCATTTCCATTCATTAACATCTCCTTTATGATTTGATCTATATGGATTGTTTGAATTTCTGGAGTAAGGATTTGTGTGGGTGAACCACCATTGTTGAATGTAGAAAGAAAAATAGGATATCGTTTCTTGTGGATTAATACCTATCCAGTCTAGAAAAAACATTGTAGGTAAACCTCCTTTCTATGTGGAAATGTGTGTAGAAATATATATGGAATTTATATAGTTAAATGTGTTATTTGATTGATTAATAATATGATTTATTTTTAGATTTTAGAAATGGTAAGTTGTGGATTGTAGGATGGGTTATAAATATGTTTTTAAAGCAAATTTAATTATTTAGTTTATTTGTAGTCGGGAAGGTATGTGGAACAGGAAGGAATAATTGAGCAGAAAGTAGAATGAATATTGATATATTGGGAGTTTAGATAGTTTTTAGGCATGAATTTTGTGTTAATTTTGATTATTGGAAGATTGATACAGAAGGTTGATTTTTTGTTGTCGGGGAAATTGAGATGAAGTGGTGAATTTTTAGGGTGGTTTTTTATTGAGTTTATAAAGGAATTTGAGTGTAGAAATGGTGATTAGGTGGGAGGTAAGGGGTAAGGGTAGGGAGAGAGGAAATAGGGTGGTTTTAGAGTGGATTTTGTTGGAGTTTTGTTATAAAGATTGTGGGATTTTTGTTTTTGGGAGTGGGAGGATATTGGGAGAATGTAGATGGGATGGATGTAGGTGAGATGGATGGTTTGACGAGTGAGAGACGATGTGAATTTTGGTGGTTTTAGGGATATTTTATGTTGTCGGTATGGAATTTTTGTTTATGTGTGGAATAGATGTGATAGCGAACATATGTTCGATTAAAGTGACCGGAAATTTGTAAACTGGGGGTGGTATGGGTAGGTATATATAATACTGATATAATAATAGCACATGACAGGCTATAACTCCCGGTATAATGGCATTAGCAAGCTATCTGATAATGCAATATAATGTATGATTATATTGTATTGGGTGAATTGGATCGGGGAAATAGCAGGGAAAATAAGTGGGAAATAACCTGGGAAGCTGGTAGGGAAATGACTGATCAGGAAGCATCAAAAAAACTGGTAGTATCGGTAATGAAAATAGTAAAGATAATAAGTTGTCGTGGAAATCGTTTTTAATAACAGAACAGATGTTCGGGAAATGATTATAAATTAATAAAATAAAAATAATTATAAAAATACTTGCATCTATGTTGGCAATATGATAGTATAGTATATAGATATGATCTTTGATAATAGCATAGTAACCTTAGTTTGCCTTACGCAAGCTATCTTTACAAGAAAGGAGGTGGCACGAATGATAATGACTGAAAAAATGAACATAGAAATTGAAAACATTGAAAACATTTTAGCTGATAATGAACTATCCGATACAGAAAAAATCAAGCTTATTGAACAGACTATAAAAGCAATAAGAAGGTAATACCTTAAATAAAAATAGGAAGGAGGTGAAAAAAATGAAATTATCAAAAATTGATAACAACGGCATAACCTTATATCTAACAATCATAAACGGCATTAACATGCTAACCGGAAACCCTGCTAAAGCTCTAAAATTTGAAACAGCTAAAGCAGCAAACAATTATAAAAACAATCTCACTCATCCAAACTTGCAGGGATTACAAGTAAGTCTATAAAACCGAGATTTTATCTTAACAGGAAAAGAGGTGAAAAAAATGATAATGACTGAAAAAATGAACATAGAAATTGAAAACATTGAAAACATTTTAGCTGATAATGAATTAACAGATAGTGAAAAAATCCAGTATATTGAACAGACTATAAAAGCAATAAGGAGGTAATACCTTTTACCCGATAGCACTCACACCATAACAGAGTGCTATTCGTAAAGGGTATTAAAAACCCTAAAAATAAAATTAGAAGGGAATTGATAAAATGGCAAAGCAAATAACGAGTGAATTAGAGGGTAAATGGTATAAAATTCCAGATTATAAAATAATGTTAGTGCGAGATAGCAATATAACAGCCGACAAAAAAAGAATATCTCATCCTAATGATGTTGTCAATGTATTCCAAACATATTTAGAAGGTTTAGACAGAGAACATTTTTGCATTGCTATGCTAGATAGAAAAAATAATATTTTAGGTATTAATACGGTATCAATAGGTAGTATAAGTGCAAGTATAGTTCACCCGCGCGAAGTTTTTAAACCAGCTATTATAATTGGTGCATCAAGTATTATCCTTTGTCATAATCACCCAAGTGGTGATACAATGCCAAGCAATGAAGATATAACAATAACAAGAAAATTAGTAGAAGGCGGAAAACTACTAAATATTGAAATACTTGATCATGTTATTATTGGCGATAATTATTACAGTATGAAGGAAAAAGGAATTATTTAATAACAATAAAATACTAGCAGGAAATAAAATCCTGCTACATGGTATAACAGCAATGCTATATCATGTAAGAGGATTTTAAAAAAAACATTAAGGAGGTGAATAATAACAATGAGTAGAAAAACCTATATTGATAATAACGGATTTTTGCGGTATGAAGATACATGTAAGATAGTACCAAACCAACCAGACAACAAACTAGCATTAAACGAAATGTATAATATTTTTGGTAACAGCAGTAAGAACCAACCAGAATTATCCATAGACGAAATGAATTATCTTGAAGGTAGATGTATTAAAGACTTTAATTAATACCTTGTTAAAGTGCATTAG